>ERZ1027150.487-NODE-487-length-34552-cov-15.126301_pt1 | contig 34552 bp, 25 predicted proteins | sample MGYA00519276_ERZ1027150 | MGnify/ENA primary metagenome ERZ1027150 (study PRJEB26926, sample SAMN06164860) | human gut metagenome | biome: ENVO:00009003; feature: ENVO:2100002; material: ENVO:00002003 | host: Homo sapiens | place: USA | collected 2012 ... | reverse complement strand
ACTGTCGTGAAGGTATCTGCGGTATGTGTTCTTTGTACATCAACGGACATCCTCACGGACCTGCTACAGGTGCTACTACTTGCCAGATTTATATGCGTCGTTTCAACGACGGCGACACCATCACAGTAGAACCTTGGCGTTCAGCCGGTTTCCCGGTTATCAAGGACTTGATGGTAGACCGTTCTGCTTACGACAAGATCATGCAGGCTGGTGGTTATATAAGCGTGAATACAGGTGCTCCTCAGGATGCCAACGCTCTGTTGATTCCGAAGACAATTGCCGACGAAGCTATGGATGCAGCTACTTGTATCGGTTGCGGTGCTTGTGTGGCAGCTTGTAAGAACGGTTCAGCTATGCTGTTCGTATCTGCCAAGGTAAGCCAGTTGAACCTGTTGCCTCAGGGAAAACCAGAAGCGTTGCGTCGTGCAAAGGCTATGATTGCCAAGATGGACGAACTGGGCTTCGGTAACTGTACCAATACCCGTGCTTGTGAAGCAGAATGTCCGAAATGCGTTTCAATCAGCAACATCGCTCGCTTGAACCGCGACTTCATCAAAGCAAAACTGAAAGACTAATTGCCGGACGTTTCTCCGGATAAATAAAGATTCGCCCCGAGATAATACCTGTTTCGGGGCGAATTCTTTTTGTCTTTTAAAAACTTTTAAAAAGCTGAAAATCAGATGGCGAATATTTGCAAGGAATAAGTGTTATTCTTACATTTGTCACGTGATTTTTTTCATAGTATTAGATTTAAGGTTAACAAGGTTGGGAGAAAGCGTTCTCCCATTTTTTTTATACTTTTTTTAATCATATTATTGTAAGGTAAGCAGGTTAATACTTATTTTAGCAGAGAGCTTTTTGGGATATTTTTCGTAGGGGACATTTATGAAACGGATAATAATACTTACTATATACAGTTTATTGGGTTTTTCTATTTACAGTGCCACTCTTCCTTTTGCTGATTTACGCAAAAAGATATCGCGCGATCCTGTAGGCGCTTTGGAATTGCTGGATAGTCTTGAAGTAAAAAGAAGTTTACCTCAATATGGCATTGATTATTTGCGTGCGCTTGCCTATCGCACACAATCCAGATATTACATGGCCATGTATTACTCCCGTCAGGCACTGGCCGATCCGGAAATACACCGTGATTCCATGTTGACTTCATACAGTTATATGTTTCTGGCTGAGTCGTCGGTTGTTTCTTTTCAGCTTGCTGAAGCAGCTAACGCCATTACGGAAGGAAAGAAGTATGCAGAAAATTCCAATGATATTGTTTTGAGGGCCAGCATGTTACAGACTGAAGGCGACTTATATCGCAAAATGGGGGTATTGAACAAAAGTTATGATTGCCTTCATGAAGCTATCGACCTGCTGTCCAAGCGTGAAGATTCCGAATCATGTTTTTTGCTGTCGCATTGTTTGGGATACTTAATGGGGTACTATATTAGTGATACAAAGCCTAAGAAGGCCTGGAAAATAGGTTTGCAGCGAGAGGAATTGTTGCAGAGTCTGGAGTCTCGAAAGGATATAGATGCCCATGTACTCGATCGGCACAAAGGTCGTTTTTATAGTAAGATGGCTTATCTCTCATGCAAGATGAATGAAAATGAGGTAGGCAAACGTTACGCTGACAAATTCTATTCCACAGTGTTTTCCAGCACTCCTATGGGAGGACTGGAGATGAATGATTATTTATTGGAAATAGGTGATTATCATTCGGTGTTGCGCCATTGCAATGACTATATCTCGAAGATTGATAAGAAAGATTCCTTGAATGTCATTTATCTTCGTACTTTGTATCAGGCCAGCAAGGCTTATAATGTGCTGGGGCAGTATGGCAATGCCTATAATGCCTTGCTGAAAGCTTATAATATCCGCAACTAGATGCGTATAAACCGTGGCCGCAATCAGATATTCGATCTTACGGACGTGACAAATGCCGTATCGCGCGAGTACGAACTGGAGAAAGCGGCCTATCATGTGGAAATGCAGCACCGTATTATTATAGGACTGGTATGTCTCATGGTGTTTTTGTTGATGCTTTTTGCTGGACTTTGGAGAGCATTGATTGTGATCAGGCGCAAAAACCTCAAGATGGCCGAACTGATTCTGGAGCTGGACGACCAGCGTCATGGACTTTTGACAAGATATTCTTTTCCACATCTGGAAATAGGGAAGGATATCGATGAAGAGGAGCTATCCGAAGAACAGGGAGCTGATGTACCCGATGAGGTAGTTCCGGAAAATGAAAACCTATTCTTGAGATTCGACCAGCAAATAAAAGAACAGAAGCTATATCTCGATTACCAGTTGACGCGTGATGACTATGCTCAACTTATGGGGGTAGACCGGAATCGTTTTGCCAGTATTTTAAAACAATTCACCTCGGGCGGGAATCTGAGTGTGTATTTGAACGAGCTTCGTTTGGAGTATTCGGTTACTTTATTCCGTAACCATCCTGACTGGCCCATCAGTAAGGTGGCAGCAGAGAGTGCTTTGCCTAGCCTGTCTACTTTTTACCGTTTGTTTAAGGATAAATACGGTATTAGTCCTAATAGTTTTCGAAAGACTTTTTTGATGAAAAAATAATTTTCTCTTTGTTATCTCCCCCTCAGGAAGGCTTTCTTGGGGGAATTTTGACAAAATGGGAATTTCCCTGACAAATTGGGAATAGGTTATCTTTGCATTTTTATTCAGTTATAAATAAATTTGTTTCAAAACAAGCAAATAATGCAAAGATAAAAGAAATAGTACTATGAAAAGGACTTCAGTATGGATATTGTTTCTGTTTGTCTGTCTATCGGTTTCTGCCCAGAAAATAGCGGTGAAGACAAACCTTCTTTACGATGTGACCACTACGCTTAATTTGGGTGCAGAGTTTCGTGTGGCTCCGAAGTGGACAATCGATTTGTCGGGTAATTACAATCCCTTTAATTTAGGTGATGACCGCAAGATGAAGCACTGGCTGGTGCAGCCTGAAGCGCGCTACTGGTTCTGTGAAGCCTTCAACGGCCATTTCCTGGCACTTCATGCGCTGGGCGGGCAGTTTAACGTGGCCGATATGGATCTGGGCATTTTCCCTTCCTTTAAGAATTACCGTTACCAGGGTAACATGTATGGCGCCGGCATAGGCTACGGTTACCAGTTCGTGCTGTCCAAGCACTGGAACCTGGGGCTTGAAATCGGTGCCGGGTGGATACGCGCCGACTATGACAAGTACGACTGCCCGCATTGCGGTGAATGGCGGGGCAGCGACAAGAAAGACTATTTCGGTTTGACCAAGGCCGCCATATCCTTGATTTACGTAATTAAATGATGGAGGAACGTAGGATGAAAAAATATATTATCTCTCTCGCATTTGTACTGTCAGCCGGCATTCCCGTACTCGGCCAGACTTCTTATCTGAGTGAAATAAAGATTGTGAACCGTGAGGTGGTAAAGACGGGCGACCGTCAGGCCAACGTAAAGATGACGGTGAGCCTGGACGACCTGGATATGAAGAACCAGCATTCGCTGCGCGTGGTGCCGGTGATTCTTTCTGCCGACGGCAGTCAGCAGCAGGAACTTCCTTCCTTCGTCATCAACGGGAAGGTGCGCGACAAGGTGCAGCAACGTACCGAAGCGTTTGAAGATACGGACCTAAATCCTGATGCCGTGGTGAAGGTACGCCGTAAGAACGGTACGGCCCAGACGCTCGACTATGACGCTTCCGTTCCTTTCAAACGCTGGATGATTGGAGGTGACCTCCGTCTCCGTGCGTACGTGACAGGCTGTGCGCTTTGCGACGAAGGTGACGAGAATACCTCTACAGGTGCTATCTTTCCGCCGATGACACCGGCTTATTACTCTCCTTTCTTACAGCCGAAAGAAGAAATCGTAAAACGCCGTTCCGAAACCCGGAGTGCCCGGCTGCAGTTCCGTCAGGACAGCCACCGCATCGACCCGAAGTTCAAGAACAACGCGGCTGAACTGGATACGGTCCGCAACTCCATTACGCTGGTAAAAGACAATAATGACCTGACTATAACCGGTATTTACGTAACAGGTTACGCTTCACCGGAAGGAACTATGGCCTACAACATGAAGCTGTCTGAACGCCGTGCGAAAGCCTTTACGGAGTACATGAAGGATGACCTGAAGAGTGTAGACCCGAAGCTTTACCATGTAGACTGGAAGGGTGAAGACTGGGCAGGCTTGCGCGAAGAAGTGGTGAAGCATCCTCAATTGTTGAAGATAGACGAAGTGCTGAATATTATTGACAACTGCGGTGACGACAAGGATGCCTGCGAAGAACAGATCAAGGCGTTGGTACCGCCCGAAATCTACCAGCGCCTGCTGAACGAGATGTACGGTCCGGTTCGTCGCAACGAATACCGCATAGAATATAACGTACGCCATTTTGACCTGGCAGAAGGCAAGGAAATGATCAAGACCCGTCCGGACCTGATGAGCGTGAGCGAGATACAGCAGGTGGCCGACAGTTACGGCAAGGGCAGTGCTGAATACATTGATTGTCTGATGCGCGGAGCCAAGGCCTATCCGAATGATGTAACGGCGGTAAACAATGCGGCCCTGGCACTGATGGAAGCCGACCGTACGGACGAAGCCATCCGCTTGCTGGAAAATGCACCGGAAGATGGTAGCCTGCTGAATATGAAGGGGGTGGCTTACGCTAAGGCTGGCCAGTATGACAAGGCCTCACAGGCTTTCTCTGCGGCAAAGGCCAAGGGATACAGCCAAGCAGGTGAAAACCTTACGCTGCTGAAACAGTATGTGGAATACATGGCTGAATAGTCATGGTTTAAATATAAAAATGAGAGTGGATATAAATAAGTTTAATTAAGAAAATGAGTTTACTATGAAACTGACTAAGAGTTTGTTTTTGGCATTTGCGGGCTTGGGTTTGTTCGCATGCTCTAATGAAGACAATGTACCGTCGACTGACAACAGTCACAACGGTACGTTCTTGACACTGAATCTGGTAGGAACAGAAAATGGTACATCCAGAACTACTCCAGGACAGCAGGGAACTGCTGAGGGAACCGCTGAGGAATCAACAATTACCAACGCAATGGTGATTTTTGCTAATTCATCTGGTGTAGTACAGTCGACAGCTACGGTCTCCAATTTTATTAAGACAGCAAATGGCATGGAAACCTATCCTATAGAAGCTGGAGTCGGCACTTACTATGTGTATGTGATTGCGAACCCAGGTAGCTTGAGCGTTTCTGCAGGTGATAATATCACAACATTGCAGAAAACTATACGTTCAAGTGCTGATTTCGCTACAGATGATAAATTTTTGATGTTTAGTGAGTGTAATGGAACGGATAAAACCGGAGGTGAAGTAATTAATGTACAAGCTCATAATGATTATGACAATCCTGCCAAGGCTGCAAATCCTATTAAACTGGACCGTTTGGCTGCAAAGATTACCTATACGGCTGAATCTGTAAATATTACAGCCGCACAAGGTCAGCTGGAGGATTTGACAGCTATAACTTTTAACGGCTTTAGTCTGGTAAATGGAATCAAGGACTTCTATCTGCAACAGCATTGGAGTGCGGCTGCTCCTGATACTGAAGCTCCTACGCCAGCTCCTTATGTAAATACCTTGCTGACTCCGGCAGTTACGAATGATGCTGACGCTGATTTTTACAACAGATGGGATGCTTTCCGTACAGTGACTAAGGATGGTAATGATTATACTGCAGCGATTGATTTAAAGGGTACTTATGGAGCTGGTCCTTTGTATTGCATGGAAAACAACTCGGGCTCTACAAAAGATAATTGTTTCGCTACAGGTTCAGACTTGAATGGTAATACTACTGGGGTAATTTTTAAGGCTACAGCTGAGGTTACAAATAGTGATGAATTGGCAGGAGCAAACTGTTTCTATGCTTACAATGGTGAGTATTTTGCTTCGTTGGCAGGTGTTCAAGGTAAATATCCGGGAGTATTTGATGATGGAGATGAAGATGTGAATGATAGAATAGAAGAATTAGCAGTAGCGGAGGGTGAGCTGAGAGTAGCTTATGGACAAGCAAATGCTGATGCAAAAAAACAAGCTATTTCTGATTTCCGTGTGAAATACGATATTCATGTGTATGAAGACGGCGTGATGTACTATACACATTATATTGAAGACCAGAACTATACTGCGGCTAATGCAGGTGGTCAGCAGGTGAAGTACCAGTCTGTAATGCGTAACACTGTTTACGGATTGACTGTAAATTCTGTAAAGAATATTGGTGATGATATTCCGGGTGGCTGGAATCCGGATACTGATCCGGAAGATCCTACCACACCGAAGACTTACTTAGTGGTAGAGTGCCAGGTTAATCCTTGGGTTTTGAGTAATTATAATGTAGACTTGCAATAATAAAAGAGACTATCCATGGAACGGCGGAAGGCTGTTCCATGGATAGTACAAAAGTCGGCAGACTATACATGCATTTTTGCAACATTTGTTTTGTTGCCCCGAATTAGAAAGAAATGGTGGAAACCTTATAGATGTTTCCTATGATATATAAAATAAAAACACAGAATCATGAAACGAAGTCAGAAAGTAGGGATGTGGAGCATGCTGGCAGCAGCGTTCTGGATGTTGTTGTGTGCATCGTGTATCCGTGAAGACAGGGATGATTGTCCGGCTACTGTTGGCAGCGGTGTGAAGGTGAGTTTCCGTTACACGTACAATGTAGCAGAAAATGATGCCTTTGGAAAAGAGACCGACGGTGTAAGTGTGTGGATTTTTGATGAAGACGGAAAGTTTGTTTCCATGCAGAAAGATGCAGGCGATCACATCATAAACGGTTATACCATGCCTATTCCTTCTTTGCCCGTAGGTAAGTACAAGCTGGTGGCTTGGGCAAAAAGTATGGATCATGACGGTGAACTGTCAGAATTTGCTTTTCCGGAACTGACTGCGGGACAGTCGGTTGTCAGCGATTTGACTGCTTATCTGAATCGTGACGAGAATAATGTGTGCAGCACCCGTTTGAACGGTCTGTTAAGCGGAACACTGGATGTGGAAGTGAAGGGGATGGATGAGGAAGAATTCACGATTGACATGATGAAGTGTACCAATACCCTGCGTGTGATATTAATGCCGGCCCGTGCGGGGCAGACCCTGCATGAGGACGATTATTCGTTTGTAATTGATGGCAAGAACGGTTGGCTGGATTATAAGGCCGATCCTTATGGTCAGGGTGATGTGACGTATAAACCTTATTATCAGGAATTGTTGCAGGATGAAACCGTAGCTGGAAGATCCGGTGCGGACGGTGCTGCAATCGATCATGCGGTGGTGGCGGAACTGAATACATCCAGAATGATGGCGGAGCAGGGTCCTCGTTTCAGAATCGTCAATAACCGGACGGGAAAAGATGTGCTTGACATTAACCTGACGTGGTTCTTGTCATTGCAGGCAGTGGGAGAACATCGTGCGGAATGGGATGATCAGGAATATCTGGACCGTCAGGATACGTATGCCGTTACTTTCTTTGTGGATGGGGATACTTTCCTGCAAAATTATATCATCGTCAATGGATGGGTAATTTCGCTGGAAGATGTGTCTTTGAGTTGACGGCTACATTCCATTTTTAAATCTAAAACTAGGGAAGGAGAATTGTTATGAAAAGAAGGTGTTATGATTATTCTGTTGTTTGCTGGATTCTGTGCATGGTGATAGTATTGACGGGTTGCATTAAAGAAGATGTAGGGAAAAATGGACAGGCGGACAATCATGTGGTCACATTGAATTTTCCTGCCCTGCAACCATATACTTCATTAAGCCGTGAGGGTGGTGTAGTGAATGCTATAAGCGGAGAGAGTATATTCTACACAGCTAGAATATGGATTTTTTCATCGACTGCGGATGAAAATGCAACAGCTGTAGCTTATAAATATGTGCCTGATGCTGTCAGGTATACAGACAATACAGGAATGCTACGTATAGAGATGACACTTCCTTCTCGGGAAAACGGCAATTTTGATATTTATGTATTGGTAAATGATGATGTTAATAGCGGTTTGTCGGAGATCTCTTTGCGGAAAGAGTTGGAAGAGAAATCTTTTAGAGCAGAATTGTCTTTACCGGAAAAGGGATTGCTCATGTCGCGCATTGTGAAGAGTATCTCATTGGAGCAGTTGGAGAGTGGAAAATTCACGATTCCTCTGGAAAGAGGGGTGGCAAAGGTGGGATGTTATTTCACTCAAAGTTCCGATAATCCTGATTTTCAGATTAATTCTGTATCGTTTACAAGTTTACAGGTAGAGGGAATGGTTTTTCCGGAACCTATAACTGCTGATCAAGTAGATACGCGACCGTCATCTCCACGTATACCTATATCGGGAGAGGAGATATCTACTCCTCATAATATATCAGTGGTTAATCCGATTCGTGTGTCAGAGAAAATACTACTTACTGAGGGGCAGGAGCAGGCTTATGTGGATATGTTAAATGCAAATGCTACTTCGATAGTTCCATTTTATACTCACGAGGCTTTGGGCAATACTATAAAATGTTCCATAAACTATCAAGTAGGTAAAGGTACCCAAGCGAAAACAGCTGAACTGACTTTATCGAATGATGTAATCCGTAATCATTTTGTGGTAATATACGGGCATCATTATGAGAGTGGATTTGATTTGAGTTTTATTGTACAGGATTGGCAGGATGGAGGTACTTTAGAGATACCTTCCAGTTCTAACCCATCTACGAACTTTATTCTTAATTCATCTGGTACCACTCCTGAAGGAGAAGATTCGAAACAGATTATAGCATGGTATGAAAGTAGTACGGCCAGCCAAAATTCCTGGACGAATATGGCAAATGCGGCAATATTTGATTTTACAATGGACTCAGCACACAACTGGCAGTTCTCATGCAATAATTTAGAAGATTTCAGCTATAAAATATTCAATACCGACAATGGACAAGAGGTGAGTACTCCGCTTGCTACTGGTAGATATGTTATTTGTGTATATCCTAATCACACTTTATTGGATGAAACAAACCCGCCTTCATGCGATATACAGATAACGACCTATGATGTGTTAACCAATACTTGGAATTCGCTACCAATTAATTCCGGGACTCAAAAATATGTAGGCGATGATACGCACATTCGTATAAAACAAACTCCAGCACGTAGTAATAACTAAATAAAAGAGGAATGATTATGAAAACAGATATACGATTGATATGGATGTTATGTTTGGCAATGCTGATAGCGTGTCTGACAAATTGTTCTTCTGATGAGATCTTTTTAGAGAAAAATCAGATTCCCGATGGAGAACGAATAATGTTGTCATATTCTTTTAGTGGTTCAAAGGCGGGAGAGGATGTGGGATTTTCTATTGAGAATCAAGTTAATACATTGGAAGTACTGATTTTCGGTACAGGTGGGGAGCGTGTACATTATCAGAAGGATACATATGAAAATGTAAGTGAGGGATCAATCATCTTGACAAAATCAAAGAGTGAGTTTGACACGAATGCATATTATACCATCCATCTGGTGGCGAATGCACAACAAAGTTTAGAAAATATCCAGACTCTATCTCAATTGGAGGCAGGGATGGAAACAAATGAGTTTATTCATTTAACAACCATTAATGAATATCAAAGATTCTTTTTGATGCATGGTACTTCTCTACCTCTTATACTGAATGACGGAGGAGAGGAAAATGTACAAGAATGTATTGAACTGATACGTGCAGCAGTAAAAATAGAAGTGACATTAACACTGAGTTCAAGTGAGGGGTTTACTCCTTCTGCCGGGAGTGAGTTTCGTATCGTAAACCTGCAAACAGCCTCTCGTTATATTTATAATGCAGAAGACTTACCGGATGATACCTCGCTGAAAACGACGGACTTTACCTCTTCTTGTATTAATGAAGAGGATTTGGAGACTTCGGGAACAGTAACCCTTATTACTTATGCTTATCCTAATAATTGGCAAAGTGAACTAGAGAATCATATTACTTATTTGATTGTAGATATTCCATATAAGGAAAAACCTGAAAATACGGGTAATTACTATCGTATCCCTGTGACATCTACTACAGTAAGTGAACTGAAAGCCAATCATCATTATAAGGTTAATGCTGTAATTGATGCAAAGGGATCTGAAAATGTAGAAGAACCGGAAATGTTGAAAGATATAAAATATGGTGTAGTAGATTGGATGGAGCTTTCTGTTCCAATAGGTGGGGAAGATGTACCTCATTATTTGACGGTTGATAAAAATAACCTTGTAATGCGTGGTATTGAGAAAGATTCGATAAGTTTCGCTTCTTCGCATGAGATAAGTATTATTGGCTTTGCTGCTTATTATTATAATAAATACAATGAAGAAAAGGTGGATAATAGTGTTTCAGCAAACATTGTGACGTGGGATGATTATCGTGGTGGATTTCTTCGTATAAACAGTTCGCTTCCCAGCAATAATCTGGTTCGCTATATTGAATTTGATATTAAACATACTAATTGTGGAGAATCTTCATGCCAACCGGTGCATGTGGTGATAGAACAATATCCTACGGAATATATCACATCGTATTTGGGATGGCATTCCTATCGGGATGATTTTACGACAGATGGAATCCCTAATTGGGAAACAGCTTGTAATATTACAAATATCAAGACTATAGAAAATGCTATTAGATATGTACGCTGGTATAAAGATTGGGAGTCTGAATGGAGAAGGCAGGTAACATCACAATCTATATTTAAGCAAGATGGAAGTACGACTTATAAGAATCCTGGTGCTGGATTCTTTAAATCAAAAGTTGCTCGTCAGCCTAAAGATGATGATGGAATTACAGAATGGCAGGAGGGTGATGCTCCTGAATCAAGCTTTTCTTCAAAAACAATTCCTATCAGTCAATTTGGTTGGAATCATGTGAATGATAAACTTTTTCTTCCTGATACTGATAATGATTATAATCCTCGGATGTATCAGATAAATATTACTTCTTCAAAAAAACCAGAGTATACGATTACTTCTACTATGGATGGAGTTCAGGTCGTTATGGATTATGATGTAGGTATCCCACGTCTGGATGGTCAGGGTTATACAGAAAGTAGTGCTGCTAATAATCGATTGGTTTCTCCTTCTTTTATTATTGCTTCTCGTTTGGGAGCAGTTTCTGCCAAAGCAAATGTTACATTGGAGGATGAGACTGGAGCACAGATTAAAGATGATGATGATAACCCACAGAAGCAGGAAGTTATTTTTATGGATACAACAGAGGACGGATGGGCAGTAGCCGCTGAACATTGTGCCCGTTATGTGGAAGTTTATTTGCCTCGTGATAAGGACGGAATCAGGATACCAGGAGCAGAACCGGTGACATTAAAAGACTGGCGTCTCCCAACACCTGCAGAGTTGCGTATTCTGATTTATTATCAAGGGGAACCAGATAGTGATACTGAAGCTTTGGATTATGCCCTTCCAGGGACTTATTTCTGGACTTCAGATAAAAATGGTCCTATCTATAATTGGAATAATAATGAGAATAATAGTGGGAGCATCGGGTTACGTTGTGTACACGATGTATATAATATGACAAATACTAATAACCAATAGGAGGATTGACTATGATATTCCAACGATTATTATATAACGTAATGTGGTTGACGGCATTATTGCTTTTGCTGGCTGGATGTCGACAAGAGAGTCTGCCAATGAGTGAATCTGTTCTTGATGTACCGGAAGGTTTTATGGCAATCACATTTCGAGCAGATGTTCCTGATATGGTGGAGGTGAAAACGCGTGGTGTCGATCCGGATGGAGGTGGTATACAAGATTTATGCTTATTCTGTTTTAATGAGTCGGGAGCATTTATAACTACAGTGGAGGCTAAGATTACTCCGGATGGTGATCCGAGTGGAGTAAATATTACTTCTGGAACATTTCAGGCTGCCATTCCTGATAATACCTATATTATTCATTTCGTTGCGAATCAAAATTTGTTTACTTTCGATGAGACGATGATGCAGGGGAAGCATGAAACGGAAGTTATCCCACAATTGGTCGCTTCGTCAGGAAAATTGATTTATTGGCAACGGATTAGTCTGTCAGAGTTAGTGTCTGATTGGTCATCTGCATTGAACGACGGAGTAATGTTGATTCGCAATCAGGCTCGAATAACGATAGTGAAGCCAGCTGATAACGAATATACTGTAATAACTGGTTTTGCTGTTTGCAATACTAGTGCGTATGGAACGGTAGCTCCCTATAACAAAAATGAAAAAAATTTTATTTGGGATAAAAATGATTATAAGGATGGTTATTTGTCATTACCAGTTGATGCGGATTTTCAGGTTCGTCTGACCCCCGGAGAAGATGTGACAGATAATAGCAGTCGCTATGTGTTTGAGACAGAGAATACCGCAGACAATCCGGTCAGTATTATTTTAAAGGATGATAAAGGGATGTATTATCGTGTTTTACTGCTTGATGGAGATGGAAACTTTTTGAATGTAAGACGGAATACTTCTTATAATTTGAATCTTGAAGGTGCATTGACTAATGGGAGTACTTCGTTTGCTGCCGCACTGAATGGGCCTGCTAGCAATAATGTATGGATATCTATCTCTGATGATATAAGCACTATTAGTGATGGTACTTATGAACTTTCTGTTGAAAATACAGTTTTTGTGTATGAAACAGGTTCTTCTTCGTCAACGGCATCGTTTTCATTCTCTTATAAGAATATGCAAGGAATGGGTGTGGATAATCCAGAACTTGAAGTAGCATGGACAGAAAATAATAATGTGGCAACTGGTTTGGGTTTCAATTATGATCCGACTACTGGAGAGGGTACGGTCAGTTTTAGCCTGAATGCATTGACAGAAGGAGAGAGTGTGCGTCGCGCTGTGGTACAAATTGGAGTAGGTAAACTGCGTCGTGTCGTAAAGATTTATCTGATTAAGAAATTTGAATTTATTCCTTCATGGGTATCTACACAAGTAGATGGAACACAGGCTGGTGAGTCAGTGACGCTGATGTTTACTATCCCGGAGGATTTCCCCGAGGAGTTGTTTCCTTTTGATGTGAAAATCGGAGCTGATGCACTTAATGTCCGTGAAGCTGGTGGACAGGTCTTGTCGGTTATAACTAAGGATAGTAACCCGGACGATTTCACATTGAATGATCCTTGGAACTTTAAATTTGTGTATCGTGCCGAACGTGCAGGGGTACAACGTGTGTATTTCAATACTACTTTGCCGCCCGAATTAGAAGAAGGTGCAACTGATGAATATAAAGATGGCAGGTTGACCATTGAAGCCGATTATTTCGAAACAATGGAGAAAGCTATTCCTTATATACCAATGAATCGTTACCTTACATTGCAGAATTTGCTGTCTGTGGATGGAAAGATTTTAGGAGGTGGGATGCCTCGGGATGAGATGGTATATTACCGATTAGTCCCTCAGAAAATCAATGCTCCTGTTACTTTTACTGTTGGTGTAAGGCAAGAGGGTATGGATATAAATGTGGTATCGGGAGATGAATTTGTGCTTTACTCTAATTATTTGGATTATTACGAGGATAATGAAATTCCGGGAGGAATTTCTCCTGATTGTGAGTTCTTTGCCGAAGAGGGTTATTCTTCGCAAGGAAATGGTCATTATCATGTGTTTCGCCCAGTAACCGGGAATTATGGTAAAAAGGACTATAATATTTACATGAAGACTAACCGTCCGAACAGTGCGGAGGTTATTCGTTTGGACTCTAATCAGCCGGGTAATACTGTCTCATGGTGGGGACAGAGTGGTTATAATGGAACAACCTTCCGATCAATCACATTTGAGCTGGCAAACTATAACCCTTTTCGCTTTTACGGAAAAATTACGAATTCTCAAGGTGAATATACTAAATGGACATACGAACCAGGGCAATCAGTTAACGTAGAGTTTGACGTGACTAGTTTCCGAGGGTCGGATAACCGTTCGGCAAATCCTTTTGGTACGGAGTTTAAAGTCTATATTGATGCTCCTATGCTAGAGATAGATGAAACTCGGAGAGGAAATTATAGTCAGGATATTTTCTTTGAAGAGTCTGATGGACGTTTTGTATATCTAGTGAAAGCAGACAGAGCTGTTAATAAGATTGGAAGTGGTAGTGTAGATTCTAGGAATAATGATAAGAAAAGAAGTGATATTAATATTTCTAATTATCCAGCCGATGAAGATGTTGATCAGACTGGAGAACATAAAATTCTTCCGTTCCGTACTAAGAGTATTGTTAGTGAAGGAACAATTCGAATTAATGCCGATGAAAGTGTCGTTAGTTTCACTGCAGAATCGTTTGTTATAACTAATCAGGCCATTACTGGACAGATTAGTTATAATCAGGTTCCAGTTCCAGCACAAGCATTTGTTTCAATTGCGTTATCTGATGGTACACGTATCGGTTCGATAGATGTAGATGAGAATGGGAAATATTCATTGACTTTGCGAAAAGAATATCGTTATACATGGACTACAGATCCTGTCACATTGACATATCGTACAGATGATTTGACTTATGTAGCTAATTATCCGAATTTGCAGAGTTTGTTTAATAGACCAGATGTTTCTTTACAATCTCAAGAATAACAATTATATTATAAAGTGAATAAGAATTGGGTAAGAAGCGGTGAGATTATCTTTTTAAAGGTCTTTTCATCGCTTTTATCTGTTTTTTAATATAGTTCTTTTAAATATGAAATTTAGATTGATAAACTATCTCATTTTGGTGTGTGGGGCGTGTTTTTTCTTGGATGCATGTAAAATGGGTAACCAAAACCAGAAGCTTACAATAGTCAGAACAGAACTGTCTGATACTATAACAGATCCTCTACAATTCCCTTTTCCTGAAATTCCCATCATGCTCACCCAGCCGGAAGAGCGGAAGGCGTATCTCATGGCGCACTACTGGGATAATTTCAACTTTGCGGATACGGTATTGGTGAATAACCGGAACGTGGCGGAGCAGGGGGCGGCAGATTACCTGGCCATACTGGCCAACGGTACGCTCACCGAGGAGCAGGTGAAGGGGAGCCTGGACGGCTTTTGCAAGGGGATGGAAACACAGGAGCATGCACGGAAGGTGTTCTTGCAGATGATGGAGGATTACCTGTATAACCCGAACTCGCCTTTCCATAACGAGGGGTTGTATGCGCTGTTCCTGGAACGGATGCTGAAGAGTGAGTTCGTGGATGAGGCGCGAAAGAGTTCGCTGAAGTTCTTCCTGGACCTGATCAGCCGGAACTGTCCGGGGAAGGTGGCTACGGACTTTGTGTATTTCCTGCCGGACGGAAGCAAGCATTCGCTGGCACAGACGCGGGCGAAGAATAACCGTCTGCTGCTGGTGTTCTACGACCCGGAGTGCCCGAGCTGTCATGAGACGATGCAGGAGATGGTGGCCGACGGGCTGCTGGCGGAAGCCGTGAAGGCTGGTAAGCTGACGGTACTGGCGGTGTACACCGAGGGTAATCAGGAGGTGTGGAAGCGTACGCTGGGCGATCTGCCTCAGGGCTGGACGGTGGGCAGTGACCGTGAGGCGGTGAAGCTGGGTGCCTTGTACGACCTGAAAGCGATGCCTTCGCTGTATCTGCTGGACGGCACGAAGAGGGTGCTGCTGAAGGATGCGCCTTATGCAAAAATCAGGGAGGAGATTGCGGCTCTTTGAAGTGGGGTAGCCCCGGAAACAGGTGGTTTGTCTTAAAGGGGTAGGAAATTGTTTTGTGAATTTATTGGCGATAAATCATAAAATTTATATCTTTAGGGCATACCAATATTAAAGAATGAAATGAAAACGGGGATTTTTCTTACCGTGGCGGTGGCTGTAATACTGGGAGCGTGTGCAAAGAACGAACCGGAAATGCAGTCGACCGTTGACGGCAGCAGGAGGCCTGTGGTCTTCCTTCCTGAAGTGTGTAGCCGGGCGGCTATGGAAAACGGATTCAGACAGAATGATGTGATTGGCATCTTTATGTCGGGGAATGGGGCAGATGAGGGGTATTCTATGTGGAATATGCCTTACTGGTATGAGAGTGAACAAGGGGTATGGGAGAGCCCATATGAGTTCTACTGGGAGGACAATACCGCTCCGATGGATGTGGTGGCTTATTATCCTTATTTTTCTTTGCCTGAGAATCAGGATTTGACACGTCTGGCGGTGGATTTGCCGTCCGACCAGTCTTCGTTGGATTCACTGCGGAAATCGGATTTTCTGTGGGGAAAGGTGGAGGGTGTGACTGCTGACTTGTATCCGGAGGGGGTGCCTCTGCCGATGAAACACCGGTTTAGCAAGGTGAAAATCAATATGGACGTGACGGTGGAGGGGGCTCCTATGACTTCAGACCTCATGGTGTTCTTGCGCCAGGTAAAGAATCACGGCACGGTGAACCTGAATACGGGTGAGGTGGCACTGAGTACGGACAACCGGATGGAGGTGAAAATGCATTATGACGTGCAGGCTCGTACGGCAGAGGCTATCGTTTATCCTCAAACGCTGGAGGCGGGGACTTTGATGCGCTATCTGGTGCCCGGTGAGAATGGCTATGAGGCGTATGGCTATAAGCTGAATGCTCCTTTAACTCTGGAGGCGGGGAAAGAGTATGTGCTGGATTATCAGAAGGATTTCCCTGCTTTCCTGACGCTTCCGTATGATTCGGTGTATTCTTATTTTCGTGAACTTTCTATTACGTATGATTATTTCGCGGCTTATTTGAATGGGGTGAGTGTAAATGCCTATGAAGCTGATCCTTTTACCTCGAACCTGGATATTAAGATAGAAAAGAGTGAGGGGGACGACTGGTTTGACTATAAGTTTGAAAATGGCCGTTTTCATTTTGGCATTCAGGAGAATCTGACTACTCAGGACCGGAAGGGGAAGTTATGGCTGACGGCTGGGTCGGTAAGAAAAGCGATTACGGTGTATCAGAGTGCGGTGGCTCTTACGGAAGTACGGAATAATCTTTCATGGGAGGCTGCTTCTTTATCAGGATATCGGTATTGGATTCTGGGAGAGTACACCGGGTTGACTTATGAGGTTGAATATAAAGAGGCGGACGTGACGGGTTGGGTGCAGCCTGTGAACCTGGAACCGGATGCTTCCGGTAATTTTTCTATCGAGGTGGCGGCTAATGAATCGGCGGTGTCGCGCAGTTGCGTGGTCAGACTTTTTCATAAAGGTGTGTTGCCTGTGATGGAGGTTTCTATTACTCAAGCAGGAAAAACAGAATGAAAGGAGGGGCTATGAAACGATTTTATTTGATAGGCCTGTGGGCTGTATTGGCAATGGGATGGACGGCATGTGGCTCTTCACCAGATGAGGAACCTGGCAAACAGCCGGGAGAAGAACAACCAGGAGGTGAGCAGCCGGGTGGAGAGCAACCGGATGAAGAGGATCCTGATAAGGAATATACTTTTGTGGTATCTCCGGATGTGCTGGAGTGCAGACCTGAAGGGGAGACTTTGAACATAAGTGTACAGTCGGATGCGGAATGGACTGCGGAAATGGCTGACATGGACTGGTGTGCGATGGATGTGGTTTCGGGAGACGGGGATGCAGAAGTACACGTTACTGTGGAGGCTAATACTTCGGGCGTACAGCGGGAAGGGGTGATTCGTTTCCGCTCGCTGGATAAGACGGAGGAAGTGAAAGTGATGCAGGCTTCTATTGACCTGCAGGTGCCTATGGTGTTTTTACCTGACGGATTGGGAGAGACTGATGCGGGTATAGGAGTCTTTGTGGTGAACCGTACAGCAGAAGATGAGGGAAAACTGGTGAGCCTGACGGGTAATCAGGTGGACAATATGGAGGTGACCTGGAAGGATGGAAGCTGGGGCTTTGTAAGGCCGGCCTGGTGGAAGGATCCGGATACGGCTGTCAATGCATATGCGTATCTGCCTTACCGGAATGTGTTGCCGGAGGATACTCCTTCTGCCTGGAAGTTGTCTGTGGAGACGGATCAGTCGGTTGCAGTTCCGCAGTGTGCGTATTATGGGGCTGTTTCGGATGTACTGCCCGGTGAGGAGGGAATCTTGTCGGTGGGGATGAGGCCTTTGAATGGGTGTGTTTCTTTGCAGCTTACGTATGATGCACAGATTTATCGCCTTTTGGGTGTGTCGCTGGAAGGGGGAGCTTCGGAGGCGATGCTCGACTTGAACACCGGAATGGTAACACCTTATACGGAGGATGCCGAGGTTGTGGCTTACCTTCAGGGGGAGGAAGGCAACAAGGCGGCTTCGTGGGTATTGTTTCCACAGTCGTTGAGTGCTGGAACGGTTATCCGGCTGGAAATGAAAGATCTCCGTGAAGGGGAGGATGTACCGGCTGTGGTACGTGAAATCAGACTGGGCGATGACATGGAGTTGCTGGCTGGAAAGAGGCTGGAGCTGGCATGCTATGTGGAGGCTACACTGGAGAAACTGGTTCTGGGGGAGGTTCGGGTGACGGACTGGGAACCGGGAGGTGACTTTACTTTTCCTTTTAACTGAATGTAGAATAAAGATCTGAGAAGCTATGAAATATATGATTTTACTGGCGGGTGTAATGCTGTCTGTGCTGGGAGCTTGTACCCGTAATGAAGATATGATACCGGATGCTTCGGAGGGAAGCCGTACACAGATGGCTTTCAATGTATCGGTGCCTGGTGGACTGGAAGGGAACTTGTTCCGTGAAGGTGATGAAATGGGGGTGTTTATTCTTCCTGAAGGGGGTGGTGAGGAAAGCAGCACGGATAATTATAATACCCGGCTGGTGTATGAGTCGGGAGAATGGAAACCGGAAGTTGCACTTTACTGGCTTTCGAATGAAGCGGGTAGCCGGGTGGAGATGATTAGCTATTATCCTTATCGTCTGGAGGCTGGGAAGGAATTGCTTTCTTTGCAGGTGGAAGCGGACCAGACGGGTGAGGGATGCCGGAATTCGGAGTTCTTGTGGGGAAAAACGACGTTGACAAAGGGGGAGCTCGGAGCACCTCAGTCGGCAGAAATGCGTCATCTGACTTCTGCGCTGGTTTTTCATGTTAGAATAGACAATGAATTTTCGGGCAAGGATAAGTTTATAGATAATCTGCGTGTCAAATCGTATGCTGACGGATGGCTGGATTGTCTGACCGGAGAGGTGTCGCTGAAGGAAAACCCTCGCTGGCTGGCTCCCTATCGCATGGAAGTGCCTGATAGCTGGGATGATGAAACGTATGTGTGCCGGATTTCTCCGCAGCAGTATGAGGATATGGAGTTTCTGACTTTCCAGTGGGGAGATAAAAGTTTCAGCAAAGATTTTACTTGCTTGTTTGAGGCAGGAAAGGTGTATCAGTTTACATTGCAGATTTCTGATGATCCTTCGCTGGTGCTGGACAGTCAGATGCCTATTGAGGACTGGCAGGAGGAACAGTATACTGCTGAAATGGAGAAATACCAGATAGGTGACCCGTGGCCGGATGCAGATAATGTGCAGGGGTATGTGGTACGTTTGCGGAAGGGGAGTGAACCCGGACTGGTGGTGGGGATTCCTCCTGAGGAAATGTATCAGATGATTGTACCGGAGAGATATGGTGAGGTAATGGATAGTAAACAGAATGCTCTGCAAAGTATAAACTGGACTGGGAACACAGGCAGTAATAATATGCTGGAAATGAGAATGCTGTTTGGTGATTTATCAGATTTCCCTGGCTTTAATTATTGTGCTTCGCTGGGAGGAGGGTGGTTTATTCCTACAGCTGATGAGTTGAGCTGGTTCTTTTATGAATTCTTCTATATGGATTGGAATTTGAAGGAAGAGCGTGTGGAGTGGTGGAAGACTCATATCAGTAGTGGAACGCTCAGGGCATTTACGTCTACATTGTATTTTCAGTGGGGAGAAGGGTTGGAATTTCAGCTTTCTTTTCTGGATGAGATGACGTACGAGGTTAGTTTCCCGTATGCAAGTCTGAGGACTTATTGGAGTAGAATTTTGCCGTTCAGGTATTATTAATTGAAAATGTTGGAAAGATGAAAGTAAAAACGATAATATATAGCAGCTTGCTTGTGTGGGGGCTTGGAATGGCTGGTTGTACACAAGAGGAGATGGATAATGGGGAACCGGTGAATACTATCTTGAAGATTAGTCCGTATGTAGAAGGAGGCCTGGAAAAAGGGCGTCTGATAGAAGAAAATGGTCATCTTAGTTTCTCCCAAGGGGATTCGCTGGCACTGATAGTGATGCCGGAACAAGGATGGCCGCAGCAGTATGAATCGGGCTATATACAGACGGCTTCGTTCGACGGTACGGAATGGAAGGCTGATTTTGAGTCGCAGTTTCAGTATGGAGTCGATGCGGCCTGGGCACCGATTGCGGCTTTGTCATGGCTTTCGGATGATAATTCATTTGATATTTATGCGTATACTCCGAATGTGAAGCAGATGGTGCAATGGCCGATGTATTATCATACGGTACATTTGGACCAGCGGGAAGAGAAGAATTTTTATGGAAGTGATTTTATGATGGGAAAAACAACTTCTTCCCGGACGGGTGCACCGGTATCTATTCCGATGAAGCATAGGCTGTCTATGCTTTCTGTGAAATTGCAGGGGATGGAGCATGTGGACTGGAAAGTGGTAACAATGAGTATAAGTGCGCAGCCTTCATATGGGGTGAATCTTATGTATGATGAGGCATTTGCTGGATATGATGAGGAAAAGATGCTTCAGGCGTATAAACAGGATGCGAATTTGTTTTCTCTGATTCTGCCACCGCAGTATCTGACGGAAAAGGAGATTCTTCTTTCACTGGATGATGGTACGAAGAGGATTATTAGAGTGACACTGGAGATGCAGATGGGCACAAGTTATGTGGTGACGGTAGATGCGAGCGACAAGAAGGAACTGGAAGTGATGACGGTAAATCCGATTCCTTGGGATGAGACGGTGGTGATTCAGGGAGGAGAACAGGTGGCCGACAAGGTATATAATACGGGTGACGTAATTGTATACCAGCGTATGCGTACGGAAAATCCGGTGACTATGGTAGTGACTGGAGACGGATATACGGCGGATGACTTGCTGGAAGGTGGCTTGTTTGAAAGACGGGCTCGGGAAGCACTGGATTTTTTATTTACTGTGGAACCTTACAAGACTTACCGCGATTATTTTAATGTGTATATCATTCCGGCCTTGTCGAAAGAGAAGGGAGCGGATAACCACTCTACGGGGGTACAAAAGGATACGTATTTTAATTCTGGATGGCGGGATGACTATAGTGATATGGGAGCTAATGAAAATACGGTAAGTACGTTTCTTGAGACTTATTGTCCTGACATCGTGAATGGAAGCGTGACGGTGAATGACGTGCCGGTTTGTTTGCTGGTGAATGACTCCCGGTATGGAGGTATCTGCTGGTCGTGGTCTTCAGGAAAGGCTTATACCATTGTGCCTACCACGGAAGGTCTTTGGCAGTACTCGTCGGATGAAGAGTTGGGAGTCAGCATAGGAGACTGGAAAAATACTTTCCTGCATGAATATGGCGGCCATGCTTTTGGCCGTCTGGCGGATGAGTATTTTAGTGAGGGAAGTGGAAGTACATATTATGGGAGTTATTATTCGTCACATTATTGGGAATACCCGATGGGGCTGAATGTGACTGCTGATGTGAACGGGGAAACAGATATTGTACATTGGAAACACATGATAGGTGATTCGCGTTTCCCTAAAGTGGATTTTTATGAGGGAGGTGCTACTTATGAATTTGGAATATGGCGCTCGGAGGCTATTAGTGCCATGGATGACAACCGTCGGTATTTTAATGCGATTTCTCGTCAGATTATCGTGGAGAATATTATGCGGAAGGCAAAAGAGACATTTGACTTTGAGGAGTTTTGTGCGAAAGATGTTGATTTTGACGAACTGCGTGACGGACGGTCAAGGGTGTCGTATCCTTCGATGGTGAATGTGCGGAAAGCTCCGCGAAAGAATCCTAGTCCGATATTGGTAGATTAATAAAAGGCCCGTCATTGATACTTTTGTATCAGTGACGGGTTATTTTTACGTTTTTGTGTCGAGGTTCAGGCCAGCTTGTAGACTCCTCCTGCCAGTGCGCGGACCACGCCTTTCATCTCTAGGTTGAATAGTAGGCTGGTCATGCGGTTAATGGCGATGTTGCTTTCTACGACTAACGTATTGATTTGTATCCCGTCGGGATGCTTCTGTAAATGGGTGATGACTTGTTCTTCTTCGGGTGTCAGCTCTGGGAACAGCTGGCGCTGGACTACCTGAGGGGAAACGGGCACATGGTCCCAGTTCATGGCTTTTACCACATCTTCCGCGCTCTGTATCAAGGCAGCGCGGTTTTTTTGTATCAGCAGGTTGCAGCCGGTGGAGTAGGTGTCGCCTACACGGCCCGGAAAGGCGAAGCAGTCGCGCTGGTAGCTTTCGGCTATTTCGGCGGTAATGAGGGAGCCTCCTTTGGGGCCGGACTCTACCACGATGGTGGCGTCGCTGATGCCGGCTACGATGCGGTTTCGCTTCACGAAGTTTTGCCGGTCGGGGTTGGTGCCGCTCATGAACTCGGTGAGCAGTCCGCCCTGTGTCAGCATCTCGGTGGCGGTGCGGCGGTGTACGGCAGGATAGATGCGGTCCAGACCGTGAGCCAGTACGCCCACGGTGTCGAATCCGTGGGTCAGTGCTTCGCGGTGGGCATGGATGTCGATGCCGTAAGCCAGTCCGCTCACAATCAGTACGTCGGGAAGCAGGGCGCTGAGTTCCTGCATGAAACGCTGGCAGAGGCCTTTGCCGTAGTCGGTGGCATTGCGTGTGCCTACGATGCTCAGGATGTGCCGGCTGTTCAGGTTGGCCGAGCCTTTGTAGAACAACACGAGCGGGGCATCGGGACATTCGCGGAGGCGGGAAGGGTAGGCTTCGTCGTCTTCGGTCAGGCACTGAATCTGGTGCTTTTGGGCAAACGAGAGCTCGGCTTCGCACAGGCGGAATACTTCTGTGTGTTGAAAGGCAGTGGCCACTTTCGGAGTGACTCCGGGAAGAAGGGCCGGCAGCTCGCGGGCGTGTTCGAAAAGCATGGTCGCACTTCCGGCAGCCTGAATCAGGTGGCGGGCTCCTACCAGACCGATGCCGGGCAGAAGGGGAAGGGCCATGCGGCAGAGGAGTTCTTTTTCGTTCATTGGTTCAGGTAGGGAGCAAAGATTTCATTGAAGAGGGCGCTGTCGCTCAGGCGTCCGTTGACTACGCACACGGTTTCTACGGTCGACTTGATGACGGGTTTCAGGTCGGGCAGACGGTAGATGTCCTGCACAAAGACGTATTTGATGCCTTCCTTGCGGAGTGCCAGACGGGAGATGAACTCGTCGCCGCTGGTCAGCGGGGTTTTAAAAGCCATGTTCAGGCGAGCTACCACGGGGTCGATGCCCTGCTGGTGAAGCTGGGCGAAGCTGACGCCGACGGAGGAGAGAAACTCGTGGCGGGTGTGTTCGATATAGTGCTGGTAATTGGCATTGTTGACGATTCCCTGCAGGTCGCATTCATAGTCGCGGACCTTCATTTTCAGTTCAAAGATGTATTTCTCCATGAGAGTGAAGTTTATATATTTTCACAAAGATAGCGAATTATTCCTATATTTGCGGGATATGAAAGAGAATGTACCAGTAATTTATGCAGCCCCTTTGCAGGGCTTTACGGAAGTGGCGTGGCGCAATGCACATGCGCAGTGCCTGGGAGGTGTGGACGCGTATTATACTCCTTTTGTCCGGTTGGAGAAGGGGGAGATTCGTAACAAGGACAGGCGCGACGTGTCGCCTGAAGAGAACACGGTGCCCCGGCTGGTTCCGCAAGTGATTGCCTCGGAGCCGGAGGAGCTGAAGGTGCTGACGGACTTTTTGGCCTCGCAGGGCTATCGGGAGATAGATGTGAACATGGGTTGCCCGTTTCCGCTGATTGTACATCGTGGAAAAGGTTCCGGTATCTTGTCTTCTCCGGAGAAGGTGGAGGCGCTGTTGGCGACGATGAAGGTGTTTCCGGAAATTCGCTTCTCGGTGAAGATGAGGTTAGGCGGCCAGGATGCAGAGGAGTGGAAGGCGCTCGTGCCGTTACTCAACCGTTCGTGTGTGACGCAGGTGACGCTTCATCCGCGCATCGGGAAGCAGCAGTACAAGGGGACGGTGGACCGGGAGGCGTTCCGTGCGTTCTATGAGGCGTGTGAGCGGCCGCTGGTGTACAATGGTGATTTGTTGACGGTGGCCGACATCCGGGAGGTACTGGAAGCGTTTCCCCGGCTGAAAGGGGTGATGCTGGGCCGCGGGCTGCTGGCGAATCCGGCGCTGGCACTGGCTTTTCGTGAGGGAGAATTGTCCGAGAACGAATTGAAGGCACGGGTAGCGCAGATGCACCGGCAGATGTATCTGTATTATCATCGGGTGATAGAGGGCGGAGAGGCGCAGCTGCTGGCCAAGCTGAAGACCTGCTGGGAGTACCTGTTGCCGGAGCTGGACAAGAAACAGCGGAAGGCTATCTTGAAGAGCAATCGCCTGGACGGGTATCTGCGGGCAGTGGAAGAGGCATTGCGGTGATAAATCACTCTTCTTTTTTCTTGAAATATTCGTATCCGATGCGGCAGAATAGACATTTCTTGGTGTCGCAGTAATTCTTTTTAAGCTGGATGAGTGCCTGACTGTCGCCGGCATGGGCGGCTTGCAGACCACATTCTTTCCACAGCCGGATGATGTAGTTGTTTTCCGGTTTGAGTTGCTCCAGCAGGTTGCCGGCACGTTCGGTGAGCCGTTCCTCGCCTTTGTGCTTGCCGTAGGCATAGAGGAAAGGAACCACGGTATTGATAATCAGCAGGTCGATGGAGGCGTCGCTGAGGGTTTTCGGACGGGCAGGCGAGGGTTCGCCGAAAACGTAGTGGGTCAGCCAGTAAAGGGAGGTACCTCCACGCAGCAGGTCGCGCAGTTCTTTTACCGTAGAGGCCAGCAGCAACTGGGAGAGCATGCCCTGGGAACGGTAGTAGAGGTTGGCCAGCTGGGCGATGCGTACGTGCGGAAAGTTGCCCGGACGCATGCGGAGCATCTTCCACCGAAGGTGTTCGGAGGGCTGTAGCTCAAATTTGTGGGCCAGGTAGGCGTATTCCTTGGTAAGCTGGGCGGAATAGTCGTCGGACGGGAGTTCCTGTAACAGGCCGGCCTGCCCGAAGAAAATGGCTTCTATCTGAAAAAGATTATCGCGGTGCTTGTTGACGGCTTGCAAGGGAATGGTCTGTGCCCATTGCTCGAAGGCGTCGCTGTTGGTGCCGAAACCGAAATTGCGGGCTAAGGTGAGAAAAAAGGCTTGTTCCCAGTCGCCTTTGCTCTGGGTTAGCTGGGCCTGGATGCGCTGTGTTTTCTGCTCGAAACGCTCGGTCTGCAGGCTGGAGAGCCAGCTGTGGAGCAGGAGTTTGGGCAGGCGAGGGATGAGGCGGTAGCAGGCCGGGTAATGGCTGGTTTCAATCAGCTCACGGTAGTTGTCTAACAGGTAGGGCGGATAGTGCAGCTCCATTTGCGGGATGGGTGTGCCGTCGGTGCGGAAGGTTTCGGCATCGATGTCGGAAGCCACATGCAGAATCACGGAGTCGTAGGCACGGTCCTGATGATGGTGGTGGCGTTTCCAGTCGGAAGCATGCACGTGGATTTCTACATTTCCCACCCACAGAATGCCATCTATCTTGATTTTCGCATTAAAAAAGTCGGGCCCTGCATCGGGATTGGGGAGTCCGGGGTCAATGACTTCCACGGTTTGTCCTTGCGTGGTATGCAGCGGAGTGAGCGGAAAAAGCTTGTGCTTCCATACAAACTGGAGTAGATGTTCCATGTTAACGAGCTGTAAATGTTGGGTAAATGTAATGATTAATACTGAAAAACACTATCTTTGCGAATAAAATTATCATCAGAATTATGAAAATTGCATTAATTGGATATGGAAAGATGGGAAAGGAAATTGAAAAAATCGCCCTTTCCAGAGGTCATGAAATTGTGAGTATCATTGATATAGATAATCGGGAAGATTTTGCTTCGGAGGCTTTCCGTTCGGCCGATGTGGCCATTGAATTTACGGCTCCTTCAGTAGCTTACGGCAACTGTCTGGAGGCGTTCAAGAATGGTGTGAAAGTGGTATCGGGTAGCACCGGATGGATGGGAGAGCATGGCGAAGAGATGCGCCGTCTGTGCCAGGAGGAGGGTAAGACGCTGTTCTGGTCGTCTAACTTCAGCTTGGGTGTGGCTATCTTTGCGGCGGTGAACAAGTACCTGGCAAAGATTATGAACCAGTTCCCGAACTACGACGTGTCGATGGTAGAAACACACCACGTGCACAAGCTGGATGCCCCGAGCGGTACGGCCATTACACTGGCTGAAGGGATTCTGGAAAATCTGGACCGCAAGCAGAAATGGGTGATGGGTACACTGACCGCTCCCGACGGTACGGTGACGGGCACGACCGACTGTGCACCGGATGAACTGCCCGTGAGTGCCATCCGCGAAGGGGAAGTGCCGGGTATTCATACCATCAAATATGAATCGGAGGCTGATTCTATCGTGATTACACACGACGCAAAGAACCGCAAGGGGTTTGCATTGGGAGCGGTGCTGGCTGCGGAATATACGGCTGCACACCAGGGCTTCTTAGGTATGAATGATTTATTTCAGTTTTGAGTATGATACAGGCATCGCGTAAACAATGGATAAAGTTCGGCATAGTGCTGGTGCTTTACCTGATTTTCCTGATTTGGTTGAAAAGCTGGCTGGGACTGGTAGTGGTTCCGTTCATCTTTGACGCATATATTTCCAAAAAGATTCCCTGGACATGGTGGAAGAAGTCGACCAACAAGACCGTGCTGACGGTGATGGGCTGGGTAGATGCCATCGTGTTTGCGCTGGTGGCAGTCTATTTTGTGAATCTGTACTTCTTTCAGAACTACGTGATTCCTTCTTCGTCGCTGGAGAAATCGCTGTTGGTGGGCGACTATCTGTTTGTGAGCAAGATGAGCTATGGTGCCCGTATTCCGCAGACACCGCTCCACATGCCACTGACGCAGCATACGTTGCCGGTGTTCAACTGCAAGTCGTACCTGGAATGGCCAAAGTGGGACTACAAACGGGTGGCCGGACTGGGAGAGGTACAGCTGAATGACATTGTGGTGTTCAACTTCCCGGCAGGGGATACGGTGGCTACCGGCAATCCGGCAGAAGATATCTATCGCATGAGCTATGCCATCGGCAAGCAACTTTCGCAGCCTATTGACCTGGCCAGCCTGAACCTGGAACAGCAACGGGATGTGTATGATTATTATTACGCGGTAGGACGCAAGTATATTGACGAAAATCCGCAATTGTATGGTAAGGTGATTACCCGTCCTGTAGACCGGAGAGAAAATTACGTGAAGCGTTGTGTGGGTATGCCGGGCCAGACACTGGAAATCAAGAACCGGATTATTTACTTGGACGGTAAGGCCAACAAGGAACCGGATAATGTGCAGTATCGTTATCTGGTGCATACCAAGGGCATGCTGCCGGAGGATTTATGTCATGAACTGGGTATCAGTCAGGAGGACCTGATGGCTTATTATACGGAGGAATCGGTGTATAACATGCCGTTGACTGAAAAGGCGAAAGCTGCCTTGCTGGCACGGAAGGACTTGGTGACTTCCATTGAAAATGTGCCGGATGATGATGCCGGCGGACTGTATCCAGATAACAAGCTGACGGGCTGGACAGTAGATAACTACGGTCCGATATGGATTCCGAAGAAGGGAGCTACCATAGACCTGACACTGGATAACCTGCCAATGTATGAACGTCCGATCAAGAACTACGAGGGCAACAGCCTGGAGGTGAAAGACGGAAAAATCTACATCAACGGACAGGAAGCGACGAAATATACCTTCAAGATGGATTATTACTGGATGATGGGTGACAATCGTCACAATTCGGCCGATTCACGTTTCTGGGGCTTTGTGCCGGAAGACCACATTGTGGGTAAACCTATTTTTATCTGGCTGTCGCTGAACCAGGATCGTGGCTGGTTTGACGGAAAGATTCGCTGGAACCGTCTGTTTAAGTTTGTGGATTCCATTAAATAATCTATGAACAAAGGAAAGTCCGGATGGTGGTGGTTGAGAGCGGCCGGCCTGACGGTGTTGACCGTATGGCTGGTGCGGACCCTGCTTGTGACGACTTGTGTAATTCCTTCTTCCGGGATGGAAAATTCTCTTTATCAGGGAGAACGGATTCTGGTCAACAAGTGGAGCTACGGGCTGCGTTTGCCTTTTTGTTCGCTTTTCGGTTATCATCGGCTGGCATCTTCGCGCGCGGAGAAGGGGGATATTCTCTTGTTCAATAACCCTCATCCCCAGCGGGTGGAGAGAGGGATAGAGTGGAGAGAGCTGTTTATCAGCCGCTGTATCGGCACGCCGGGAGATACGCTGATGCTGGATGCCGACCTGAACTGTGTGGGCGGAGAGGTGCTCAGTCCGGACGCCAAATCGCTGTATGCTTATCCGGTATCCTCGGAAGACTTGATGCTGACCGTGCTGTCGGTACTGGGCATCAAAGGAAATACGCTGGCCGGATATACTTCCGACGGGGGGTATATACGGAGTTTCAGCCAATATGAATATTACTTGATTTCGCAGAAACTGGAAGGGCGGATTCCGCTTGTGCCGCTGGATGAAAAGAACCGTACGGAAGTGCATCCGTATGTGATTCCGGCAAAAGGCGTTCCGGTGAAGGTGTATCCTTGGAATGTGACTTTGCTCTGCAATACGATTGTGGCGCATGAACATCGGCCTGCAGAAGTTCGTCGCGATACGTTGTATGTGAAAGGAAAGCCTGTGGAAACTTATACATTTAGTAAGGATTATTATTGGGTAGCGTCCAATGATCCGGTGAATATTTGTGACTCCCGCTTGTTCGGGTTCGTACCGGAGGACCATCTGATAGGGAAGGCCTGGCGTATCTGGTACTCTTCGCGGAAGGGGCGCTTCTGGCAGCGGGTACAATGACATAAACTAAGAAAGAATGAAGAAAGAAGTGATTTTGGGATCGGCCTATCTGGCTCCCGTAGAATATTATACCAAACTTTTTGCTTATCCTTCGGTACGTGTGGAGCGTTATGACCACTACATGAAGCAGACTTATCGCAACCGGTGCGTGATTGCATCGGCCGACGGACCGCTGGCACTGACCATTCCGACGGAAAAGAGTGACGACTTGAAGTGTGTGATGAAGGATGTACGTATTTCAGACCATGGCAACTGGCGGCATGTGCACTGGAATGCGTTTGTGGCTGCTTACAAACATAGTCCTTTCTTTGATTACTATGCGGATGAGTTTCATCGGTTCTTTGAGCAGAAATATGAGTTTCTGTTTGATTTCAATCTGGAATTGTGTGAGTGGGTGTGCCGGCAGATTGACATGGAACCTAGCCTGATGCCTACCGAAGAATACGTGCCGGAGGTGGAATCTGCCGATGATTTCCGGGAACTGATTCACCCTAAACGGGATTATCGGGAAGCGGACAAGGTCTTCCTTCCTAAACCTTATTATCAGGTGTTTGACCAGAAGCTGGGATTTCTGCCTAACCTCAGCGTAATTGACCTGCTGTTCAATATGGGGCCGGAAAGTTTGCTGGTATTGCGTGACTCGGTGGGTACGTTCAATGAAATTTAAGGATACATATTCCTTCAAACCCGATTTTATGTTGTACATTTGTAACTGAATCAATGATTTAACAATATGAATAATCTTCCAACAGTAACGAAAAACCTGCTTATTATCAATGTGCTCTGTTTTTTCGGAATGTTTGTAGCCCGAAAATATGGAGTAGATATAGAGAATATGCTGGGGCTTCACTTTTTCCTGGCTTCGGATTTTAACCTGGGGCAGCTTATCACTTACATGTTCATGCATGCCAATTTCTCACATATTTTCTTCAATATGTTTGCGGTATGGATGTTCGGACGGGTGCTGGAACAGGTATGGGGACCTAAACGCTTCCTGACGTATTATCTGATTTGTGGTATTGGTGCCGGTCTGATTCAGGAAGTGGTGCAGTATGTAGAGTATCTGACGGTATGGTCGAATTACGATTCGGTCAACACGGGACTGGGTATCATTCCTATGGATGCGTTCCTGAATCAGTTGACTACCGTAGGTGCTTCGGGAGCAGTGTATGGCATTTTGCTGGCATTCGGTATGCTGTTTCCTAACAGTCAGATGTTTGTTTTTCCGATACCGATGCCTATTAAGGCTAAGTATTTCGTGATTGGATATGCCGTGCTGGAATTGCTTCTGGGATTGGGAAGTAACGACGGAGTTGCGCATTTCGCCCATTTGGGAGGTATGCTGTTTGGCTTGATACTGATTATTTATTGGAAGAAGAAAAATGGCGGTGGACGGATTTATTACTGATTTGAAAAGAAAGTTTCAGCAGGGAGACATCGTGCTGCGTCTGGTTTATGTGAATGTGGCGGTGTTTCTGGCAGTGACGTTGGTACAGATTTTTCTGACATTATTTAATGTGCCTTCTTCGCCATGGATGAATTATCTGGAACTGCCGGCATGGACGGAAGTCTTTATCCGTAGGCCCTGGACACTGATTACTTATATGTTCATGCATGCCGGTGTGCTACACATTTTATTTAATATGCTGTGGCTGTTCTGGTTTGGTCGTCTGTTTCTGGCTTTTTTCTCATCGAAACATTTACGCGGACTTTATTTCCTGGGAGGTATTTGTGGAGGATTACTTTATATGCTGGCATATAATGTGTTTCCTTATTTTCAGAATGCTGTGTATTCTTCCTACTTGTTAGGTGCCTCGGCTTCGGTATTGGCCATTGTGGTGGCGGTAAGTGTACGTGAGCCGAATTATCCGGTACAGTTCCTGCTTATCGGTACGGTACGTTTGAAATATGTGGCCCTGTTTATGGTGGTGCTTGATTTGCTGTTCATGACTTCTGATAATGCAGGCGGGCACATTGCACATTTGGGCGGGGCGTTGGCCGGCTGGTGGTTTGCGGCAGGATTGCAAAGTGGTCATGATGCCACAAAGTGGATTAATTATGTGTACGACTGGTTTGTGGGACTATTACATCCGGTGAAGCGTAAAAAGCCTAAGATGAAGGTACACTATGGAGGACGTCAGTCAGATTATGAATACAATGCCCGGAAAAAGGAACGTGAAGCAGAGATTGACCGGATTTTGGACAAACTGCGTAAGTCGGGTTATAACAGTCTGACAGATGACGAGAAGAAAAGCTTATTTGATGCAAGTAAGAAATGAGTATTTGGAAACATACGTTTAGAGGTTTTCTGATTCTGGCAAATTTGATTATTGGAGCCGGATTTTTATGTTGTGCTTACAGTCCACTTGTGTCGCCGGTAACTCATCCGGTCTTTGCTTGTGCAGGATTGTTTTTTCCTTTCTTTTTACTTGCTATGCTAGGCTTTGTAGTAGTATGGCTGTTTCATTGCAAGAAGTTAGCGTGTCTTCCTCTCGCTTTTTTGTTGCTCGGGGGAGGAGCAGTATTGACATATACTCCGTTTAAAGATGGAGAGGATGAGGCTGACGGCGAGGTAATGAAATTCCTGACTTATAATGTGATGCACATGCAGGGAGATACGGAAGAGGAAGGGTATCCTTTGCGGCGATATATTCAGGAGAGTGATGCGGATGTGGTCTGTCTGCAAGAATATCAATGGGATGAGAAAAAAACGACCAAAGTTTTTTCGATGTATCCTTATCGACGACTGCTCAAGGCTTCCAATGGGAACAAGATGGCTTGCTTGTCACGTTTCCCTATTATGTCTGCAAAGCAGATTTCCTATGTAAGTGGTAATAATGCCAGCTTCTTGCTTAAGCTGAAGATGAAAGAGGATACGCTGTCACTGATATGTAATCATTTGGAATCAAATAAACTGGATGCACACGACAAGGAGGTTTATGAAGGTTTGCTTAAATCACCTAATGAGCAGAAGGTGAAATCGGACAGTAAATATCTTTTGCGTAAACTGGCTGATGCGGTAGCCATTCGTGGTCCTCAGGCTGATTCTGTAGCACAGGTCGTTTCCCGGCAATCGGGCAAGTATGTGCTCGTATGTGGCGATTTCAATGATTCTCCTATTTCGTATGCACATCACACTATCGGGAAAGGATTAACGGATGCTTATCGTGAGGCTGGTTGGGGACCGGGATTCTCGTATAACCGGAACTTCCTGTATTTTCGTATTGATCATTTGTTTGTAAGCAAGGGATTTAGAGTTTTGAAATGCCGTGTGGACAATTCCATTTCGGCATCTGACCATTATCCGCTGTGGTGTTTGGTAGAGAAGTTATAACCTGATAATAAATAGAAAATGAAGAATTTAATTTTTGCAGCAGCTATGAGTTGTATGGTATGTGCCTGTAGTCAGCAGGCGGCAGACACGAGCAATCCGTTCCTGTCTGAGTTTGAAACCCCTTATGGAACACCTGACTTTGACCGTATCAAGGTGGAACATTATGAGCCGGCTTTCCTGAAAGGCATTGAGCAGCAAAATGAAGAAATCAAGGCCATTGTGGAGAATCCGGAGGAACCGAGTTTCGAAAATACGATTGTGGCGCTGGACAACAGCGGGGAGATTCTGGCTCGTGTGAGCGGAGTGTTTTTTGCTTTGACAGAAGCAGATACCAATGATGAAATGATGGCGCTGGAAGCAAAGATTGCTCCGATGTTGTCAGAACACAGCGACAATATTTTCCTGAATCAGGATTTGTATAAGAGAGTGGCTGCCGTTCATGCCCAGGAAGAGGCCGGTAAAATTCAGTTGACTACTGAACAACATTATTTGCTGGATAAATATTACAAGGAATTTATCAGTTCAGGTGCGGGATTGGATGCCCAGAAACAGGAACGTCTGCGTGAAATCAACAAAGAACTTTCTACACTGACCATTGAGTTCGGTAACCATGTGTTGGCCGACAACAACGATTATCTGTTGGTAGTAGATAAGAAAGAAGATTTGGCCGGTCTGCCGGATGCAGTCATTGCAGGAGCAGCACAGGAAGCCAAAGCACACGGAAAAGAGGGTAAATGGGTGTTTACTTTGCAGGAGTCAAGCCGTACTCCGTTGCTCCAGTATGCTCAGAACCGTGAATTGAGAAAGAATATCTATCAGGCATATACCAGCCTGGGTAACCGTGGCAATGCCAATGATAACAAGGAAGTGCTGAAAAAGGTACTCACTCTTCGTCTGGAAAAGGCACAGCTGATGGGATTTAACAACTTTGCAGAGTATCAGTTGGCCGATAACATGGCTAAGAACCCGAAAAATGCACTTGACTTGCTGTATGGCTTGTGGGAATATTCTATCAAGAATGCCAAAGCTGAAGCTGCTGAGTTGCAGAAAATCATGGATCGTGAAGGAAAAGGTGAAAAACTGGAGGCATGGGACTGGTGGTATTATGCAGAAAAGCTTCGTCAGGAGAAATATGACCTGAACGAGGATGCTATCAAGCCTTATTTCAGTCAGGAAGATGTGCACAATGGATTGTGCATGGTAGTCAACAAGCTGTATGGCATTACTTTGACTCCCTGTGATTCTATTACTGTATATAATAAGGATGTGAAAACTTACATTGTGAAGGATGCGGACGGTTCACTGTTAGGCGTATTCTATAGCGATTACATGCCTCGTGCCAGCAAGCGGAGTGGTGCCTGGATGAGCAACTTCCGTGAACAGCAGGAAGGGGTTCGCCCGCTGATTTATAATGTAGCCAGCTTTACCAAACCAGCTGGTGACATGCCTTCTTTGTTGACGATTGACGAAACACGTACCATGTATCATGAATTCGGACACGCTTTGCATGGCTTACTGACTCAATGTACATACAAAGGCATTTCCGGAACTTCTGTGGCACGGGATTTCGTAGAACTTCCTTCACAGATTATGGAACACTGGGCTGTGGCACCTGAAGTGATGAAAATGTATGCCAAACATTACCAGACGCGTGAGGCTATTCCTGATTCTCTGATTGCTAAAATTGAAAATCAGGCATTGTTCAACCAGGGCTTCATGACTACAGAACTGTTGGCTGCAGCCATTCTGGATATGGAGATGCATTGCCTGACTACGATGGAAGGGTTCGACGTACTTCAGTTTGAAAAGCAGTTGATGGACAAGTTGGGACTGATTCCGCAGATTGCTCCTCGTTATCGTTCTACTTATTTCAACCACATTATGGGTGGTTATGCAGCTGGTTATTATAGCTATATCTGGGCTGAACGTCTGGATACAGATGCTTTTGAGGCATTCAAGGAACATGGCTTGTTCGACCAGACTACCGCAACTTCTTTCCGTAAGAACATTCTGGAAAAAGGCGGTTCAGACGATCCGATGAAACTGTATGTAACCTTCCGTGGGGCAGAACCTAGTCTGGATGCGTTGCTGAAGACTCGCGGATTGAAATAAAATGTCCGGATAGCAAGAGAAATCTGTACCTGTCTCTTATACACATCTCCGAGCCCACGAGACTGCAGCTAATCTC
>ERZ1027150.478-NODE-478-length-34959-cov-6.364629_pt1 | contig 34959 bp, 46 predicted proteins | sample MGYA00519276_ERZ1027150 | MGnify/ENA primary metagenome ERZ1027150 (study PRJEB26926, sample SAMN06164860) | human gut metagenome | biome: ENVO:00009003; feature: ENVO:2100002; material: ENVO:00002003 | host: Homo sapiens | place: USA | collected 2012 ... | reverse complement strand
GTGTATAAGAGACAGGTTCCTGCTCTGTGCCGGGTTCCGTGGGCGTTTCGGGTTCCGGGGTTGTGTCGGGATCGCCTGCGGCGGTCACTTCCTCCCATCCCTGCGGGTAGGCTTCCGGGCTGTATGCGTTGGCCGTCTCCATCGTGGAGCGGTAGACCTTGCCATCAGTCCAGAGGCAGACCTCGCCCTTCTGGTAGCTGTCGTGAGCCCCGGTCGGCTGGATGAAGGGCTTTGCCTTCGTCGGGTCGGTGGTGTGGTAGGGCGCCCACTGTGCAGGGCTGTTGCCCGGCTCGATGTCCGGGTTGTTGTTGGTGTTGTGCGCTTGGCAGCAGCGCCAGCTCTGGCCCTCGTGGGTGCAGGCTTCGTTCAGCTCGTGGCTGCCGTCGCCCTTGGGGCCGGCCTTTGTCCACGCCGGCAGAAGATCCTCGCAGGCGACGATCTCGGTGCCTGTCAGGTCGCCCGTGGCTGCCTCCTTGGTGAAGGTCATGCGAGCGCTGCGCAGAGCGGCCTCGAGGCCGCTGTACTTGGTGCTCATGTGGTCAGCCCCCTCTCGATGGCGCTGGTCAGATCCTCCAGCTCATTCTCGAGGTCTGTGATGCGCTGCTTGTCCTCGGGAGAGGTGCCGCCCCCGCCGCCGGCGGCGGCCTGCTCCTTCTCGTGGATGGCTTTGATGCTGTGTTCCATGAAGTAGACCATGCTGCTCCTCCTTTCTGGTCTTGGGGTGTTGGTTTATGCGAAGTTGCCGCCGACCGACTGGATGTAGCAGTCGCCCTCGGCCGAGCCGCGCAGGAGCTTGACCTTGATCTTCACGCCCCAGTTTGCGGCGGTCTTGGTCTGGTTGGTGAAAAAGTGCTTCTGGCTGGTCAGGGCCTTGGTGGTGATGTCCTCCCATGTGGGCTCGGCGTCGTTGCCGTTGTTGCAGATCCAGACCTGAAGGGTGCTGCCGGTCGGGAAGCTGCCCTGAATATTGACGAGGGCCTTGGTCGGCATATCGTCGGCCGCCATCGCCACGGTCTGCTCGAACTCGACCGAGTGCATGGCCTTGTCGAAGGACAGGGTGCGCACGGTGCTCTCGTTCTTGGCGTCGGTGGCGGTGATGGTCAGGGCGTGGTCGCCGTTCAGCAGCTTGAGCCACTGGTCGGCCGTGATCTCGAGCTCGTTGGTGTCGCCGAGGGTGGCCGTGTAGGTGCGCAGCGTGGTGGTGTCCAGCTTCTCCACGACCGTGACCTGATGGCCGTCGGCGTCGGTGACGGTGTACTCGTAGGAGGGCGGCGTGGTGGTGAAGCTGCCGAGGTCGGTGTCGCTGCCGCTGATGACGGGCGGCCGGTTGTTGGTGACGGTGCGCACGGCGCTGGTGGTGTAGGCGCTCTCGGCCCCGGCCGAGTCGTATGCCTTGACGCGGTACTGCACGCTCGTCCATCCGTAGGTGATGGAGTCGGTGTAGCTCCGGGAGCTGCCGCTGTAAATCTGCGCCCATGTGCCGTCGTCCACCTTGCGCTCCAGCTTGTAGCCGGCGAGGTTGCCGTCGGGATCGGTCGACTGTCCCCACGAGATGCTCAGGTTTTCGCCGCCGATGACCTCGCTCGGGACAGTGATGGTGCCGGGGGCCGTGGGCGGCTGGTTGTAGACGATTGTGTAGCAGCCGTCCGAGTCGGTGGTGTCGGAGACCAGGAGATCAGAGGACAGATTACAAGCGGGGCGCAGGCCGTAGTAGCCGCGGTAGGCGTAGTGCCCGAACAGCGCGCCCCCGTTCCTGACGCAGCGGGCGAGGTAGGCCGACCCGGCATAGGCGTCCCGCAGCCAGTAGTACCACGCCTGATTGGCGTCGACATCGTAGTTGGAGTTGGCAGCGGCCGAGGCCGAGACGGTAGCGATGCGGCTGGAGTTGTCGCTGAAGATCGCCAGCTTGCTGCCGCACACATGGTCGCCCGAGAGGTTGACCTCCGTGCAGGACAGGGGGAAAACCTTGTCCACGCAGGTCTCCGTCCCGCCGCCGTCCGTGGAGCTCTTGCCGACGGTGATGGTGGTGGCGAGCAGGGCGGCCCGCTCGTTGGCCGTGAAGCCGTTGAGGAAGCCGGCGAGGGTGTTGTAGGGGTTGTAGCCGTCCCATACGTTGGCCGAGCTCGGTGGTGCGTCTGCGCTGTGCTGCGCGGTGTACCACTGGCCCGCGGCCGCGTCGCTGTTGAGCCACTGGCGCAGGTTGGAGTAGACGTAGCGGTTGTTGCCGTAGTTTCGGCGGTCGCTGTTTCCGTTGGCGCTCTCCTTCGCGTCGAAGCACAGCAGCTTGATGATCTGGTTGGTCACGAGGGTGACGCTGTTGGCGGGGTAGCCGGCGTGGTTTTTGTCGGCCTTGATCCAGATGATCGGCGCGCCGTAGAGGCTGCCGAACTTGATTTTTGCCTTGTTGGCAAGGCTTCCGAGGGTTTGAGGCATGAGTCTTGTCTCCTTTCGGTAGGTTTTAGCTCCGGGAAGTATGCGAAGAAATAGGCGTCCATGTTCTGCCGCAGGTGGTAGGTGTTGCCGTGCGAGATGTGGCCCGTCCAGCTTGCGTAGGATTGGCTCACGCTCTCGAGCGTCATCTTCTTCCTGTCCACGAGCCCGCGGAACTTTCGGATCTTCCGCTTCATATTGTCGATGCTCTTGGCCCTCACCTTTCTGACCACCTTGCCGGTGCTCGTGAGGTAGGTGTGGAAGCCGAGGAAGTCGATGCCATTCTTGAGCGGGAAGATCTGCGTCTTGCCGTTCAGGCGCAGGCCCAGCGGCTTGATGTACTCCTCGATCCGCTTGAGGATCTCCCGGAGCAGCAGCTTGTCGCTGCTGATGATGTAGAAGTCGTCCATGTAACGGCCATAGACGAGGCCGAGGTCATCCCGCAGCCAGTGGTCGAAGTCGTCCAGATAGAGCAGGGCGAGCAGTTGGCTCGACTGGTTGCCGATGGGGATCCCGGGGTCTGGCGTGCTGTCGATGACGATCCAGAGCAGCCACTCGACGAAGTCGATCAGCTCCTCGTCAGACAGGAAGGCCAGAGCCTTGCGGGCCTTCTCGAAGCAGACGGCGTGCAGCAGGGTGTAAAAGAACTTGGAAAAGTCACCTTTCAGCACCCAGCCCTCGGCGTAGTCCCACTCCTCCATCGGCCGGTATGGCAGGCCGGCGGCCCGCCGGGCCGCCTCGTCTGCCGCCTTCCGGCTGAAAAAGTAGTGGCGCATGGCGCCAGCCAGACGGTCGAGGCCGTCGTGGGTGCCTTTGCCGATCTGCCCGGCATAGTTATCCCGGATAAAGCGCCGGGAGAATACGGGCTCGAGGACGTTGTCGCAGAGCGAGTGCTGGACGACTTTGCCCTCGAAGTCTATGGCAAGGACGAGCCGTTCCTTGGGCTCGTACACCTTGAAAGGGTAGTAGGGCCCGAAGGTGTACTCGCGCCGCTGGAGGCGGTCAGAGAGGTCGGCCGTGCGCTCGATGGCCTCCATGCGGTAGCGCATGGCCGTGGGGTTGTCCCGCTTCCCGCAGCGGGTCTTGCGGTATGCTTTGTATAGCGAGTTGAAGCTGTTGACGATGTTCTCCATGTGAAAAAATCCCTGCCGTCGGCAGCTCCGGCCACGCTTTGCGTGCGCCGCCGGGAGCATCGGCAGTCCTGTGTTTACCCATGGCCGGGCCGGTCATACGGCGCCGGGTGCGGGAGGGATACGCCTTCCTTGGATGATGGTGCACAGTGTTCGCCGGCGGTTTCTGGCCGGTTAATAAGTCGGGCTATCCATCGAAGCGGGGCGCAGGCCGTTGTTGCCGTTGTAGGCGTTGTTCCTGTTCAGCGTGCCATCGTTCCTGACGTTGCGGGCGTTGTTGGCCGACCCGGCACGAAAAAACAAGGCGTACCCCACGGGCTGCCTATTGGTGACGCGCCTGCGCGTCCATCTTGGCGGCCCTTTCTTTATCGGATTTGTACCATTTGGCGGTCTGATTTTTGACGCCGGCCGCCATCCGCGACCAGTGTGCAAAGGCGTCGTCGCCGAGCCCGCTGAGGATCTCATGGGCGAGCTCGATGTGGTGGATCAGTTTCCGGCAGTTGCGCAGGGCCGAGCGTTGCGCCCGGTATCGCAGCTCCCGCTCCTGCGGGTCGGTCAGGAGCACTCGACTAGTCGTCGGCAGCGTCAGATGTGTATAAGAGACAGCGTTCATCATCCGTTGCGCCAGCCCGAGCCGTTCCTTCTTGGGGAAGATGTTCGGGTTGCGCGTCTTGATGTAGGTGTGCTTCTCGAGCTCCTTGGCGTCGCTGATGACCTGCATCTCCGGGAGCTTTTCACGGCCGAAGGGCGGGCGGCCTACATTGGCCCGCTCGTATGGCCGCGAGTGTCCGTTGCTTGCCGTAGTACCTCACCTCCTCCCCTTTGATGGTGATCCTCGCGCCGGTGCCGTCGTAGGCGGTGCCCTGAATGACGATCACGCCGTCCTCACGCTTGCAGCATGAGCAGGGCGGCGCCAGCTCGACAAACAGGTGCGCGATGATGCAGGACGCCTCTGCGGGCGGGATCGGCGTGTAGCCGTACCCGTCCACGGCTTAGCACTCGAGGTGCTGAAGCGTAGCGTTCCAGACGCCAGAGGTGAGGGTGATGCCGTCCAGATTGGCGAAGGTGATCTGGAAGGGGTTGGTCGTGATGTCGCCGAACACGGCGTCCCACAGGGTCGTGATCTTGCTGGTGTTCTGCTGGACGACGTTGCTCAGGTCGATCACGGCGGCCGCGGCCTGCTGCGCGATCTCGACCGCCTGCTGCGCGAGGAGGATGGCCTGATTGGCCGTGGCCTGCGCCGCGAGGGCGATGGCCTTGTAGTTTTCGTAGTCCTCCTTGGTGGCGTAGGCGTCCGCGGGGATGTAGGCGGTCACGTTGGTGGCCGTGCCGATGGCGGTGACGATGTCGATGGTTTTCTCGACGATGGTGGCGCCGCCGGTCGGCGGGATCCACTCGGCGAGGTCGCCGCAGTTGCCGTAGCAGTACAGCACCTCGCCTACGTCCTCGTCGGGATCGTCCGCATAGAGGCCGAGCTCGCGGTAGTAAAAGCCGTCGTTGGTCTGGTCGTTGGTGAACACGCCGCCCACGGTGACGGTGCCGTCGCCGTTCACGACGCATTTGGTGATGTCGATGGTCGCCTTCGGGCTGACCACGCCGGTGAGGGAGCGGGGCGTCTGGCCCTCCTCGAGGTAGCCGTCGCCGAGGACGATCTTGGTGTAGTTGATCTGCTGGCCCGCCACGCCCTTCGCCAGAACGAGAAGGCCCGCGGCGGTGATGTCGTTGTTGATAAATGCGGCCATGTCTTTCTCCTTTCCTTAGTCTGAAGCGAGGACGCTGGTGCCGATGGTGACGGTCTCCCGGTTGTTGTCGTGGACGACGGCCCCGTGGTAGAGGTGGATCTCGTCCGTCCCCATGACGTGCCGCTCCTCGCCGTGCTCTCGCACGGCCATCCCGGCATAAAGGAACATCTCGCCGGTCAGGCAGATCAGGATCGCGTCGAGCCATGCGCTGCGCCGCTTCACGGTGCGCAGCAGCGAGAGGAACAGGTCGAGGTTTTCGTTGACGAGTCCCGGGTTATCGCTCAGCACCTTGAAATGGTAGGGCTTGCCGCCGTACTGATACCACTCCCTGACCTCGCCGGTGCCGAAGTAGTCGGCGATGATCTGCGCCACGGCGTAGGGGGTGCCGAGCTTGGCATAGACGCGGTCGCTGTTGCGGATGACGGCCCGCTTGGTCTCGATGGGCGCGGTGCTGTCATACCACTGGATGTTCAGCTCCCACGCCATCTCGTCCAGCTCGGCCTCGCTGAGCTGGTCGATCTTGTCCCACCTGCTCAGCAGCTTCAGGCGGGCGAAGGCGTCCCGGGATAGGGTGTCGCAGCCGGCGGCCAGCCCGCGGTCGGCGCCGTCCTGCGCCATCCACGAGGGCAGGAGCTTGATCATCTCGACTTCGCTGAGTCGCATTTAGACCACCTCGCTCTCTGTCTTATGGCTGACAGTCAGGTGCCCGCTGAACTTGGCGACCTGCGTGTCGCTGACGGGTGTGTAAACCGGCTTGGTCACGTCCACGCGGAAGGCGCCGGTCAGGTTTTCGCCCCACGACGGGCAGAGGATCCGCTTGCGGAGCTGGTCGGGGTTGATGTCCCGGCCCAGCGCGCCCACCTGCCACTCGTTGTAGCGGTCGATGGCGCCGCCGGTGCCTTCTACATTGGCGACGACCTCGGCCTCCGTCTCGGGGGTGGTGTAGTAGACGATCTCGATGTCGTAGGTGATGACCTCGGGCGCCACGGCCGTGACCACGTCGGTGAGCGGCCGGATGTCCGAGGCGTTGCACGCCTCCAGCACCTTCTCGAGGATGCTCTCGTCAGGGACGGCGCCGCCCTCCAGCAGGGGGACGATCTTGACGCAGCCCTCGAGGGTGCGGGTGATGGTGATGTCGAGGCTCGTGGCGTCCGCGAGGGCGCCCTTGAGCTCGATGGTCAGCAGGTCGTCGGTGTAGTCCACAGTGTAGTCGGTGTCCTCCACGCCGGCCGTGCTCTCCCCGTGCTCCTTGACGATCAGGGTGTCCGGCAGCAGCCGGCCGCCGCCGATGAAGGCGTGGCCGTCGTAGACCGTGAGGGTGCGGCTGATGGTTTCCGTCTCGCTGACGGCCCGGGCGTCGATGATGGAGCTGTCGGCCGTCATGGCCCAGTAGATGTAAGCCTGTTCCGGCCCGGCCGTAGACCGGGACGCCGGCGCCAGTCGGATGCGCTCGCGCAGCCGGTTGTCGCCTTCCTCGGTGTAGGGCTCGCCGTCGTCGCCGCCGGCCGTTGCCGTGATGTTGGTGACGCTCTCGATGTAGGGGATCAGGTCGACGAGGGTGGTGATGGTGCCCGGGGCGTACCCGTTGTACTCGGTGCCGTTGCTGACTGCCGAGGTCGGGATCTCCACGGAGTAGGCGCCGGCCTGAAGGACGGCGATCTCGTCGGTGGCAAAGTAGTGGTCGCTGTCCGGCGTCACCTTCGTCCACTTCGGGATGATGATGTTGTTGGGCTGCGGCGTGCTCACGGAGAAGCGCATGGTCGTCTTTGCCGGGGATCCTTCCAGCCGGTGGACATCCAGCCGCTCGCCGATGGCGTCCAGCACCTCGCCCCGCGCATAGCGGAGAAGGGTCTGCCGCCCGGTGTCGTCGAGGCTGTTGTAGAGGGCGACGAACACGGCCACGAGCCCCTCGCCGAAGATCCGGCGCTCGTCGCCGGGGTACAGAGGCTCGCCGGCGCCCTTTTCGAGCGCAGCGATCAGGGTGTTGTAGATGGTCGTCGCGTCGGTGGTGGTGAGGTGGATGTCGTCGCCGTAGGTGTTGGTCTCGTCGCTCATGCTGTTCACCTCCTTCAGAGTGTGTTGTTGTCAATGCTGGCCCGCAGCTCGAAGTCGCCGGTCTGCGCGACCAGAGCGACCAGATCGGACGAGCTCAGGCGCACGCGGGGCTCGTAGGTTTCCACAACGAACTCCACGTCGGCGGCCAGATCGTTGGCAGCCATCCCGCTCGGCTTGTCGATCAGGGTGCGGTCGATCCCCTTGATGCGCTCGTATGGCACCTCGCCGCGGATGGTCTTTAGGAGGTTTTGCACGCAGGTCTCGGGCGCTGCGTTGCCGCTTGCTTTCATGGGATCACCTCACTTTAGGTCAGTTGGGTGTTGTTGGGTTTCTTTGCAGCTTTGTCGCTGCTGGATGCGCCGACGGTGATGGCGCTCAGGCGCGGGCCGACGCCGGTGGAGACTCCGGCCGGGGACGAGCTGCCCCCGTTGGAGCTGCCGGCGGTCGCCTTCTTGCTGCTGGCCTCCTCGGCGTACTCGGTCAGGTTGATGGTGATCTTGCCCTTGAGGATCCGGCCGAAGTTGTCGACCGTCGTGTCGCCGAGGCTCACGCCAGTGAGCTGAAGGTTGGCTGGGCCGAAGCGCGTGCCGCCGAGGTAGAAGGGGGCGTACTGGCCCACCAGCGCCGTCCACGACTCGTACTCGCCGCGGACATCGCAGCCCACGGCGACGCCGAGATCGAAGTCGAAGCTCATGCTCTGGAGCTTGAGCGCCTTGGTCTTGGTGGCCGGGGATCCCGCCTTGTCGTCGCTGTTCTCGGTGTCCAGCTCCACGCTGGCCGAGACGCCATTCAGGGCAGCGATCCGCTCGGGGGAGACGCCCCATGTCTTGCCGTTCCACGATGCCATGACGGACATGATGCTCGGCCTCCTTCCTTAGTGCGGGCCGGTTGTCTCTCCGTGCGGTGCGGTGTGGGTGTGACTGGTCAGACTGATGCCGCTGGCCGTGACATCGGCCGACGGTACGCTGACGCCCTTGTCCTGCACGGTGAGCGCGCCCTTCTTGATAGTGATGTCGCCGGGGACGATGCCGGGCCACTCCCCGTCCATGCGGGAGAGGATCAGGCCGGTGCCGTCCTCGAACATAGCGTAGGCGACTTCGACGCCGGGGCTCAGGTTTCCCATGTCCCCGCGCAGATACCACGGGATCGTCAGCGGCCTCGTGACGAGGCTGTCGGCGGTGCTCGGGAGCACCCGGGCCGTGGTCTTGTCGCCGTTTCTGTCGGGCTCGCCCTCGATGCTCGAGATCTTGCCCTTTTGGATCATTTGGGTGTTGCTGTTTGGCATGGTCAATATCCCTCCAGAGGCTTGCGCAGATAGAGCTTGCTCCGGGTCTTGACGTAGTCGTGCCGGATCCGGCTCACGAAGACCGTGCCGTCCCACGAGGCGACGCCCTCGGTGGAGAGCGTCACCACGGAGCCCGCCGCGTACTCGCGCAGCAGCGTCCCCGTCCAGAGCGTTGCGACGGTCGCCTCTTTGTTGGCGTCCCGGAGCAGGCCCTTGGCGAAGCGGTCGGCCTCTGCTTGGTCGGTCATGCGGAAGGGGAGGATCTTGCGCAGCACCTTGTCGCCCCCGGCCGGCGCCGAGAAGGTGCCGGTCAGGCCGCCGTTGACGGCCTCGGCCGAGCCGTAGGCGTAGGCGCCCTCGTCCCGGTACTCGAAGTCGTTGGCCGGCGTGATGGTGATGGTGTCGACGGGCTGCTGGCCCTCCATGTATGCCTCGTCGTAGACGACCAGCTTGCCGTCATAGACTAAAAAAGCCGCGCCCTCGAGGGTGCAGCGTGCCTGAAGAAAAGCGAAGTCGGGGAGGTTGTTCTGCTCGACGTAGTCGTAGGTCTGGTCGGTGATGCCGTAGGTCTCGACCGTGAGGCCGTGCCGGCCGGCGATCTCTTGGATCAGTTGCAGAAACTTGACCTTTTCCCACGACTTGCTCCTCTTGTCCTTGGTGGATTGCGGGGCCGAGTAGGCCCGCAGGGTTATGAGGCCGGACTCGGGGACGACGCTCTCGACGAACATCTTGCCCGTCTTGGCGGCGCCGTCCTCGACGGCGATGGTGTCGCCCTTCTTGGGGCTCCACCTGTCCCACAGCTCCCGGGTGTCGTTGAGTTTGAGCAGCAGCTCGTCGCTCTGCTTGTCTGCGTACATATCGTGGTAGCAGCGGTGGACGCTGATCTCGGGGTAGATGTCCGTCCCCTCGTAGATGATTTTCACAGGGCAGGCTCACCTCCTCCACGGCGGCAGGGTGTCGGGCGTCTCCACAGTCTCGACGATGGGGATCCGCACGGCCTCGCCGCCCTCGAAGATCAGCACGTCGCAGAGGTCGCGGTTGGCGTCGATGATGGTGCTCGCCATCCGTTCCTCGTTATAGGCTGCCAGCGCGATGCTGTCGAAGGTGTCGCCGCCCTGCGCGGTGTAATCAATATAGCCGACTATCCGCTGTGACATAGGCGCCGCCCTCCCTTCTTGCGAGTGCTTCGAGGATGAAGTCGATGAACTCCGGCTCCAGATCCCGCAGCTTTCGGATCAGGGCGTCCTCGTCGGTGTTGCCGTCGACCTTGATCGTGGGGCTGAAGGACAGGCCGCTCAGGTCATAGACCACGGACGTGCCCGAGCCGGAGCTGATAGGCTCATAGCTGCCCTCGTCCATAGCGCCGAGCATTTCGCCGGCGCGGGCCCAGTAGGACAGGTTTTGCGCCCTATATGCAGGGTTGAAGCTGATGACGGCCTCTGTCGGGTAGCGCGGATCCTCGCCCGCGATGGACGGGCCGCTCGTGAAGCCGCCGGTTGCGAAGCCGGAAGCCCCGCCGCCCCCGCCGCCGCCGAACAGGCCGGCGATGCTGTTGATGACGCCCGCGCCGAAGCTCACGATCTTGCCGATGACGCTGGCGATGGTGCCGAGCACCGACGCGATGGGCTGAAGCAGCCCCAGCAGGGGGCTCAGGATCGGCATGATGGCATTGAGCAGCGACATCAGGGGCGGCAGCAGCGCCTCGACGATCTGCATGAGAGGGGGCACGAGGGGCATGATGACGCTGTTGACGATCTGAAGCGCGACCTCGAGCAGCGGGGTGATGACAGGCAGCAGGGCCGAGATCAGGCTGGTCAGGACGGGCAGGATCGTCGAGATGATCTGCGTCAGCATTGGCAGGATCGAGGTCAGGATGCTCACGATGGGCGGGAGGATGGCCTGCACGATCTGCATCAGCGGCGGGAGTAGCTGCTGCGCCAGCTCGAGGAGCGGCGGCAGGAAGGCTGAGATCAGCTGCGAGAGCAGCGGAAGCAGCCCGGCGGCCAGTTGCGAGACCATGGGGAGCACGGTCTGGAGGGCCTGCCCCATTCCCATGAGGAACTGCTGCACAAACGGCATACAAGCGTTGAGCGTTTCCGTGATGACGGGGGCGATGGCCTCGAAGGTCTCCCGCAGGATCGGCGCCAGAGCCGTCAGGGTGTTGGCGATCATGGACGCCATCGGCAGCAGCGAGACCTCGGCCGACCTCTTGATCGCCTCGAAGGCGCTGCCGAGGTCGTTGTACTTCACGTCGTTGATCTGCTGGAGAGCTGCCGCGCCGTCGTAGGCTGCGGTCTCGATACTCGCCAGCACCGGCAGCACGCCGGCCTCCAGATCCTCGAACTGTGTGCCGAACAGGGCCACGCCGGCCGCGTTGCGGGCGAGGGGGTCGTCCATGCTGTTGAGGGCCTCGACGGTGTCGAAGAACGCGGCCTCTGCGGTGTCTCCACCTGCGGCGAAGGCCGCGAACATTTTGTCGGCGTTGAGGCCGAGGCTCTCGAAGGCTTCCCGGCTCGTGTCGCTGCCGTCCTTCGCTCTGATGTTGAACTCCTTGACGGCGTCGCCGACCTTGTCGATGGAGAACAGGCCGGCGTCAGCGCCCTCCACGAGGGTGCCGATGAACTGGTCGGCGCTGAGGCCGAGTGCCGCAAACTGCGGGCTGTACTCGTTCAGGGTGTCCAGCAGGTCGCCGTTTTTGTCTGCGCCGTTCTGCGCGCCCACGGCGATCAGGCCGTATGCTTCCTCGGCGTCGATGCCGAAGTTTTTCATCAGGGCCGACGCTGCCCGGGCGCTCTCGCTGACATCGTAGTCGAACACGTCCCGCAGGTTGAAGCCGGCGGCGGTTGCCCGCTCCAGAGCCTCGCCGGTCAGGTCGCTGGCCTGCTGCGTTGCAGCCAGACCGTCGGCCACGTCGGCGAAGTCATCGCCGAGCCCTTGGGCGTAGATGTTCTTGACGCTTTCACCGAGCGCGTCCAGCTCGTCGCCGGTCGCCCCGGTTGCTGCCGAGAGCTGATTGATGGCCGTGTTGTACTCGTTGCCGAGGTCGGCCAGATACTTCCCGGCCTCCACGACCGCCTTGCCTGTTGCGACTGCGATGCCGCCCACAGCACCGCCGACGGCCACGGCCTTCCAGTTGACGTTTTCCAGCTTGCCGGTGACATCGTCCAGCGCCTTGCCGAGTGACGGGTCAATGGTGCCGGCGAGACTCACGACGGCTTGCAGCATTTTATTTTTGGCCACTGGCGTCACCTCCTCCTATGCGGCCGGATGTGGGGGATCCTCGGCTTCTGGATCTTTGCCCGCTGCTTTTTCGCCTCCTCGGCCGCTTCGTAGTATTCGAGCAGGAAGTCGGTCAGGCGTTCCCGTCGGAGCTCTCCGACTGAGATGTGGAAGGCTCGGGAGTAGTCTCGGACGAGCTCTCCGAGTCGTTTTGCTCGGAGGGTGCCCCCGACCTCGTTGTGGTAAAATTTCGGCCGATCCTCACCAGCTCCATGACATCGGGCCCGCTGATGCGCTCGAGGTCGGCGATGTCGATGTCGGGGTTGACGGCGGTGATCGCCATCATAGCGAGGTAGAGGTGCATGGAGTAGTCGAGCTCGGTGGCGCCGGCGCTGCCGCCGGCCTTGTGGGTGGTGGCGCGCAGCTTCAGCGCCTCGGCCTCGGCGAACATTCCCACGGTGATCGCGCCGGTGTCATAGGTCAGGGTCTTGACCTTCTTGCCGTTGATGGTGATGGGGTTGCTGAGTGTCAGCTTTTCCATGGTCGTTGTCTCCTTTCGTTGATAAAAAGAGGGACGCCGCCCACCTCGGGCGGCGCCCATCTGTTGTTACAGCACGCTGCGCAGGTCTTTGACGTAGTCCACGCCGCCGATGCGCATGATAGTGTTGAGCTGGTCGATCAGGCAGAACTCCTCGCCGGCGACGAAAACCTGATAGCGGCTCACGGCCAGCGTGACCTCGTTCTCCGAAGGGTTGCCCGGATCCACGGACAGGCCCGGGATCAGCTTCGGGACGCAGCGCATGAACGCCTTGCAGCCTTCGGTCTTGGTGGAGCCGTCGGCGTACTTGACATCCTGCGCCCATCTGACCTCCAGCGTCTTGCTCTCGAGCTGCACCATGGAGCGCAGCCCCTTGTCGATGCCGATCTTGGTGATGGCGGCCTCCATGCCTTCGATCTGGCCGGTCATGGGTGCGGTGTAGGTGCCCATCGCCTTATAATCGGCGGTCACATGGGTGACGGCCGGCAGGGTGATGGTCACGTCCTTGGCGACGAGGACGCCGTTGATGTACACGGTGTCGGCGAGGATGGGGCCCTTCAGGTCAAGCCACAGATTTGCCATTACTCGTCACCTCCTTCGTAGTAGACAGAGAAGCCGGCGTCTGTGTATGCGACGTACACGCTCGCAGACTTGAGGGGCGGGGTCGGGGTGACGGCGATGTCCCAGCGGAAGTCGCCGTTCATGATGTCGGTGGTGCTGTTCTCGCTCTCGAGGAACACGATCTGCGGCTCGCCCAGCAGCGCGCCCATGCTGACATACCCGTCGAGCTTCTCCTGCTCGCGGTTGATGATCTCGTCCTTGAGCGCCCGGGTCATGGGCTCGTCGATACGCGGGCTCCACTCCCTCTGGAAATCGTTGGTGATGTGCATAAGCATACGCATGGACACGTCGAAGATCGCCCGGGGATCCACGTCGGCGCCGTAGGTGTAGGCGGCGGTGTGGTCGCCCCACAGCACCCACTCGCCGCCCCATGCGACGGCCGTGCTGATGCCGTTCTGCGTCAGCTCCTTGCCCTCCTGCTGGCTGAAGCCGCGGTTGGTGGCGTTGGCCCCAAAATACTGCTTGATGATGGGGATCGCCTTGTTGCCGCAGGTCTCCATCGGCACGCTGTTGTGGCTGAAGTCGGCCCGCATGAGCTCGACCACGGCCAGCGTGCTCAGGTGGTAGATGTTGCCGAGGTTGTCGACGCCCTGCGGCCAGTAGACCTTCGACCGCTCGCCGGTGAAGGCGTTGTTCTTCTTCCACGCGATGGCCTTGGTGATGGTGTCGACCGCCTGCGCGCTGCTGTCCACGAGGGGCAGGTCAGCGACGACGAAGGCGTCCCAGTGGCCGTTGATCTTCTGGCTGGCGGTGAGCATGGCGTTGTAGACCGCCGGGCTCTGGCTCCAGCCGGGGGCGGCGATCAGGTTACAGACCGCGAACTGCTCGGGGTAGAGCAGCGCGATGGAACTCAGGCCGCTGTACTCGCCGCCGGCCGTCACGCCGCCGATGATGTCGTCGTCCTCGATGGCGCTGTCGTCCACCTCGTAGAAGCTGGCCGTCAGGGTGCCGGTGAGCGGGGAGTCCGCGATCAGGCTGGTGATGATGACGGTGCCCTTGGTGAAGTTATAGTCCACAGCGTAGTCGGTGCCCTCGGCGTAGTCGCCGCCATCGCTCTTGGCGATGGTCAGGGTGTCGAGGATGATGGTGGAGCTCGCAAACTCGGCCCGGCCGCCCGTGAAAGAGAGCTGCTGGGTGGTCTCGGTCGCCTTGCGGTGCTTGCCCGCAGACGGGTCGAGGACGTTGATGACGTAGATGGGGCCGATGTTCCCGAGGGTGTTGTTGAAGTGCGCGTTCATTACCTCGCAGAGCGTAAAGGTGCCCCAGTCGGCCGCATAGCCGAGCTTTCGCTGCGCGTCGATCATGTTGCTGAGCTTGATGGGCTCATTGATGACGCCGGCGTCTGCGAAGCCGCGCACGAGGTTGACGGGTGCCGTGCCGATGTAGACCGGCGTGGTGCCCGCCTGCACGGCGCTCTGTGCCACAGTCTCGCCGATGTGGCCGTATGCGCCGTAGAGGTATTCGTTTGCCATCTGCTTTTCCTCCTTTGCATAAAATTAGAGCAGCCGGCTGGCTGCCCTTAAAGCAGGTGTTGGTAGTCCTTCGGCGTGCGTGTCAGGATCTCCTCGACGGCGAACTCCACCCACGCGAACCAGTAGGGGTAGAAGTCCGGGACGGCGTCCTGCTCAGACACAGGGCCGAAGGTGATGCCGTCCTCCTTCATGACGCGCAGCGGGCCGATGTACTCGGCGTTCTCGATCATGCGGAGGGCCGTGTCCACAAAATTCCATGCGTCGCGCCAGCCCTCGCCGTTTTTCTCGAAGAAGGCCGCGGCCTCCTCGTTTTGCCACTGGACGTATGCGCCGCTGCCGTCGTTTTTCGGTTTGAAGATGTCGCGCCCGTGGTAGCCGGGATCCCACGCAGAGAAGCAGAGCCGGATCTTGATGCTCCTCGAGCTCATGGTCAGGCTGTCGGTGCCCTCCACGATCTGCACGCAGACCGATGGGATGGGGGCCGGCACCTTCGGGGGCAATCTGTCCTTCGACGGGACGAAAAGCGAGAACGCGGTCGGGTTGACCAGCTTGTAGGGGTAGGAGGCGTCGGTCGCGCTGTCGTCGGGGAGCTTGAGCTGCACCATCGGGCAGACGGTGGAGCCCAGCCACTCCCGGACGGTCTCGATGCTGTTGACTATGGACACGGCTGCACCTCCTTTACATGGTCACGGTCTGGCCGAGCGCGATGGTGGCGACGCCCATGTCCTCGCTCCAGTCGTTGACGATATACTCGCGGCCGTCGATGTTGAGCCCTTCTCCCGCCGGGCGCCGGGGCGGCAGATCCTCGACTGCTGCATACAGCATGAGGGACGACTCTGCCACGCCCAGCTCTTGCCCCCCTTGGCGTTCTTTCAGGGCGTTGTCATCCAGCACGACGGTGATGGTCTTTCCGTCGACCTTGTGCTCCTCGCCGAACTCGGCGAGGTTGAGGAACACGAGGCGGCGGTCGTCAGCGACCATTTTCTTGAAGTCGAAGGCCATTAGACGGGATCCGCGGCGCCGATCTGAGGGGGCTCCTCATTGTCGCCGGTCTGGTCGTCGTCGGCCTCGTTGGCCGCTGCCTTCGCCTCCTTGATGGCGGCGATGACATCGGCCTTCTTGCGCATGGCAGAGGCGTCCACGCCATAGGCGGCCGCCACTTCCTTCAGCTCGTCGAGCTTCATGTCCTCGTCGTACTCAGGAGCGGCGGGCGCGTCGCCGGTCTCGGGTACAGTCTCGGGCTCCTGCTCCGGCTTTGCGGCCGGGGCAGGGGCCACGGGCTGCTCGTCGACGTACTTGGCGACGCCCTGCTTGACCAGACGGGCCTCGAGCTCGGGGTCGAACTTCTGAGGCCCGTCTGCGTTGGTGATGGGGACGACCTTGCGGCCGTTATAGTAGCCGAAGGTGCCCGCGATGATCTGGATCATGTTCGTGCTCCTTTCTGCCGGCTTAGTCCGAGGTCAGGACATCGGCGACGATCCACGGGTTTTTGTTGTTGGGGATCAGCAGCGGGCGGCTGGAGATGGTCAGCGTGCGGGTGTTGCCCTCGGCGCTGGACACATACTTCGGCACGCGGCGGCCGGCGTAGGTGTGGAACTCGCCGTCGGCCTGCTCCACCTGAGAGACGGCGCCATAGCAGGTGCGGCCCGCAGCGGGGGCGGTGAGGATGCACTTGCCGCTCGGGATGTAGAGCTGGTCGTTGCCGTCGTCGTCGGTGTAGGTCTCGTCGTAGGAGATCACGCTGATGATGCGGCCGTTGATGTTCAGGCGGGCCATAATGGACGCGCCGGGGGCCAGCTCCTCGGGGGCCACAGAGCCCAGCTCGTAGCGGCGGTTGTCGAGCATTTCCTTGATGTCGGGATCCTCGACGATGACATCGGCCACGTCAGGGGAGCACACGAGGTCGGCAGCACGCAGGCCGCGGCGGGTCAGCATACGGGCCATCGCGCCGAGGTCGGCGCGGATTTTGGCTCCGCTGGCGTTCCACATGGTAGTCGGGGTGTAGGTGGCGGGGTTGCTGGCCTCGGTGTAGAAGCGGATCTCCATCTCGTCTCCCTTGTCGGAGTCGTCGGCGATGTGCTTCATGATGCAGCCGTTGGTCAGCATGGTCTCGGCGGCCATGGCCTCCTCGCGGTTGGTGATAAGGTCGCCCAGCTCGTCAGCGTCCCGTACAATGAGCACCTGCTGGCGCTGCTCGGGGGTGAGCTGAGAGTACAGGGCCTCACCGAAGCCACGCTTGCGCAGCTCGTCGAGGGTCAGGGTGCGGCGGGGAGCCACGAAGGGCGGGGTGTACCGCTCCATGGTGTAGCCCTTGCGCAGGATGGTGACGCCGCCCTTGCGGGGAGCGACGAAGGGCGCGAGCTTGCGCACGCCGTCACGGTACTCGACCAGCACATCCTCAGTGGAGAAGATGTCGCTCGCGTCGTTGGTCGGGAAATAGCGGTCGCGCAGGAAAGTCGCCGCAGGGGCGAGCTGCTGCACGGCCATGAGCAGCGTGTGGGTGTCGTAGAAGTTAAAAGGCATGATCTTGTCCTCCTTCTCTTAGTAGTCCAGCGCGTCGCTCAGCAGGATGCCGGCAGCGCGCAGAGCTTCCTCGTCGGCAGGCTTCAGGGCGTAGCCGGAGCCGCCGAAGATCAGCTTGTTGCGGGCGAAGTGGCCGGTGCGGTAGGCGGTGGCCTCCACGTCGGCGTCAGTGCCGATCTCGGTGTCGTCGCAGAGGATGGCATTGGCGGTCAGGGTCTCGTTGCTTGCGGCGGTGGTGCCGAGGGCGACCATCTTGCCGTCGTCAGCGGTGCCGCTGGAGAGGGCAAGAACAGTGCCGCGCTTGAGGGTAGCCTTTGCACTTGCCTCCTTGCGGATGGTCACGGTGAACACGTCGGCGACGGGCTCGTTGGTGACGATCAGGCCGTCGTAGTCCACGGTGCCGAGGTTTTCATCCAGTCTCTTGCTCATTACTTCTTACCTCCGTTCTTGGTGGTGTTGTAGATGCCGACGATGGCGTCGACCTTGGCCTTGTCATCGGCCTCGCTGCCTTCCTCGCCTCCATTGGGGGCGGCTCCGACATTGGCGGCGCCGGACTCGGCGTTGTCGTTGGCGGTGTCCTTCAGGTGCTTGGCGCCGAGGGCCGCCTGCTTCTGCATAGCCTTGAGCGCGAGCTGCTCAGCGGTGCAGGTGTTCTCGCCGTACTTGGCGTCCCTGACAAGCTGAGCGTCGCCCACACTGGCGTCGATGCTGTCGATGGCCTCGATGCGGGCCCGCTCCTGCGTGATGGCATTTGCGGCGGCCTGCTGCTCGATCTGAGCGACGAGGTCGGGGTGCTGTGCTCTCATTTCCTCGAGAGTCATGGGCTCATCTTCCTTTCTGTTTTCGCCGCCGTTCCCGGTCGGCTTATTTCCAGCCGCCGGGGCGGCGTGGATGCTGTTGATGCGGATCGTGCTCGGGACATTATGCAGCCCCTTGATGTTGTGCCGGATGCCGGCCACGAGGAGCACCTGCTTGTCGGCGCTCACACTGACATCAGGGCCGTCGCCCTCGAGCAGGGTGTCGGCGAAGCCGTTGTCGATGGCTTCCTGCCCGACCATCCATGTCTCGCGGGTCATCATGGTGCGGAGCTGTTCGACCGCGATCCCGGTCTTGGCGTGGTAGATCTCCGCGATGGCCCGCTCACTGGCGTCGAAGTCCTTCTGGAGCTTCTTCAGGTCTGCGAGGGTGTAGTAGTCCATCAGCAGGCCCGCGACGCCGTGGATCATGACCATGCTGCCGGGGTAGACCTGCACCTCGTCGCCGGCGCAGGCGATGACGCTGGCCGCGCTGGCCGCGATGCCCTCCACGATGACGACCTTGTGGCCGCTCAGGCCCTTAATGGCGTTGTGGATGGCGATGCCGGTGTAGAGGTCGCCGCCGGTGCTGTTGATCTTGATGGTGATGTTGCTCTTGCCCTTGACGGCCGCGAGATCCTCCATGAAGCTCTCGGGAGCGATATAGAGGCCGGGCTCGGGCTCACCCGTCCACCAGTCCACAGGCTGACGGGCAACGACATCGCCATAGAGGACGATCTCGCCCGAGTCCTCGCCGACGCTGGCGATGTTCCAGAACTTCGTCGGCGTCTGCTGGACGACCTGCGGCCCGGCGCACAGGCGCGGGGTGTTACTCGTTTTCATGCTTGTCCTTGTCTCCTTCCTTGATGGTCTTTTCCACCTCGGCGACGATGGCAGCGCGCCGCACGGCAGCCGAGAGGGATGTGCCGGCCACTGAGGTGCCGCCGGAGTCGCCGGTGCTGCCGGTGTCTCCCTGAGCCGCCCGCAGTTTCTCGTTTTCCCGGGCGAGCTGGTCGATGTTGGCGTCCCACTGGCCGCCGTTGAGCCGGATCGTGGCCTGCTCGCGGGTGGTAATGCCCTCGCCGATGGCGAGGATCTCGGCCGTGATCTCCTTGGTCGGGTCGAGCTGCCCCTGCGAGGGGCCGATCCACTCGGCGCCGAGGTAGGCCGCCCGGGTTGCCGGGTCAGCAAAAAAGCCCGGGGCGCTGATGCGTCCGCGGGCCACGGCCTCGGCGATGAAGATCTCATAGATGGGGGTGCAGAAGTCATCGACAAACCACTTGCGCCTCATGCGGAAGGCTTTCCACGCCTCCAGCAGGGCGGCGCGGCTGGCGCTGTACGAGCTGTTGAACGCCTTGAGGAGCAGGTCGGCCGGGATCTCGAGGGCTGCGCCCACCTGCTCGCAGATGGCGCGCAGGAAGCTGTCGAAGCCGCTGGCCGGTCGCTTCGGGTCGGCAAAGGTGACATCCTCGCCGGGCTCCATGATGTTGATCTGCCCCGGGCCCATCTCGTACTCGTTGGGATCCCGGCTCACTTCCGGCAGGCTGCTCCCCACCTCGTTGAACGGGTTGTCGCCGGCGCCGGCCTCGGTCTTGATGAAGGCCGTGAAAAAGCTCTCCACGACGGCCGCGGTCAGCTCGCTCTCGGTGTAGCGCCGGAGCTGAAGCAGGGGCTCGATGACCTGCGCGAGGTAGCTGACGCCTCTGTACTGATCCGGGCGCTCGCTCTCCATGATGTGCAGGATGTTCGGGAGCCCTGTGCGCCGGCCGTATGCTTCCACGCGGGCCCACTTGGTCGCCGCTGCACCCAGCTCGAAGGGGTAGGTGCTGCGGATGTGGTAGGCGACGATCTGGCCGTTGCCGTCCACCTCGACGCCGTCGAAGATGGTGTTGCCGTTGGCCGCCTTGCCGGTGGTCAGCAGCATGGGGGTGACGATGCCGGAGCTCGTCGGGGTTGCCACGCGGTCGGCCTCGATCAGGTGGATGCGCAGCGAGTAGGGCATGAGGGGCGTCGGGTCGTACTGCTTGACGACTGCGAACACGTCGCCGCTGACCAGCCACGAGGCGAGGGCGAGCTGCTGCATGGCTGCGAAGTTATTGACGCCGGTGGCGTCGCACGCCCTTTTATTGTTGGCCCACAGGTTGAACTCGCGCTCGGCCTGCGCCTGCCATGCGTCTGCGGCCTCCTGTGTCATGCCGAGCGCCTCCCGGTCGATCCGGCTCTTGAGCTGGAGCCCGATGCCGACCACGTTGGTGCGGTTGGTGCGGATGGCCGAGGTGGCGATGGGTGCGGCCATGTAGAGCATCCGGGCTCTCTGCCGGAGTGTCCAGTTGTGGGCGTCGATGTCCTCCTTGGGGCTGCCGCTGAAGGCCCTGAAGCCCTTGGTCGACCTCTTGTGCCAGCTCGCGCCGGCGTCGCCGTAGCCCTTGTTCACGGGGCGGGGGCTCTGCCGGCCGCTCTGCGGTCGGCTTCTGTTCTTTCGTCTGCTGATGGTGCTCACCTCCTTCGGGTAAAAATGGCCGGCGCCGGGAGAAAAGGAGCGAAAACTCCCGGCGTCAGCCTATGAAAAAAGCCCCTTTCGGGGCTTCTTTCACCAGTCACGGGGGACGACGCCCACGGCTTTGCGGGGGCGCTGCCCGTTGAGCAGGGCCTCGAGGGCTGCGATGTCGTCCTCGAGCTCCTTGATGGCCGCCCGGATGGCGGCGAGGTCGGTGTTGTAGCGGGACAGGTTGCGGGATCCGATGCCATAGCTCTGCACGCCGCCGCTCAGCATTTCGGCCTCCCGCTTCAGGTAGAGCTCGAGCCGCTCCCGCTTGCCGGTGAGCTCGATCTCGATGGTCTTGCGCGTTTTCATGTGGTCGTGTCCTCCTTACCAGTCGTCGAAGGCGCTGGAGCTGCTGCGCTTGGTGCGCGCCCGTCGCTGCGGCGCCGGTTTTGGCTGCTCCTCGAGGCCGCGCAGGCGGCGCTCGACTGCGTCCATGTCGGGGTTGATGATCTTGAGGCCGGCGTTGGCATAGTCCCGGCAGTCGAGGGCCTCGTTGCGGTTGTGGCCGGGCAGCTTCTCCCACGCCCAGCGGTCGCCCCTCCGGGTGTTGGTGAGCACCAGCTTCTCGGAGAGCAGGCCGTTGAAGTAGTTGAGGTCGTAGCCGGCGTCGGGGTGCCGGTTGAAATGGGAATATTTCGGGCCGGGCTCCTGCACCTTCAGGCCGGCCATGATGGCAGCCTTGCCGGCGTCGACGCCGATGGTGTAGAGCCAGCAGGTGATCTTCTTGTTGTCCCGGATCGGCACCTTGGTCGGCGGGGAGACGTAGGGGATCCCGTCGCCGCCCTTGCCCTTGATGGCAAACACGCGCTTGCCCTGTCGGGCCCGGCACGCCTCGTACACCTCTTGGGTGAAGTGGCCGCCGGAGTCGACGCAGGTGATGGAGATCTTCAGGCCCCGGCCGTTCTTGAACTTGTAGACATGGTCGACGACATCGTCGAGCCGCTGCCAGACCTCGGGGGTGTCCGGCCGGCCCATGATGTAGCCCTTGACTATGCCCCAGTTTTCGCCGTACTTGCCGTGGCCGACGACCTCATACTCGAGGCGGTTGTCCTGTGTGTCCACGCCGCAGGTGAGCACCAGCACGCCGTCGGGCAGCTCCACAGGAGTGCCGTCCGGGCGTGTGCCGTAGTCCTCGCGGCGGGCGAGCATGGTGTCCTCGTCCTCGAGGTCGCCGCGATCCTCCCATAGCTGGCCGAGCAGGGTGTTGTAGACCACCTTGAGCCGCTGCGGGTCGTTCTTGGCGTCGAGGAACTTGAGGACGATCTTCTCCCATGGTGTCCACGGGGAGCTGAAGGCGTTGAGCCAGAACGAGCGGACGCCCTTCTTGTAGGCGTCGGGGTTTTCTGCGATCCACTTGGCCGGCTGCTTTCGCATGACGTCCTCGGGGATCAGGCAGCCGCAGGCCGGGCAGCTCCACGAGACGCCGCTCTTGAGGCTCCACGACTTTTTCCCGCGGATCCGCTTGACCTCCGGGTCGAAATGGATATTGTCGAACACGATCTCGCTGTACTCCCCGCACTCGGGGCAGCGGTGGCACCAGCGTTCTTGTGTGCCTTGGTAGAAGCTGGTCTCGATGTTGCTGGCGCCCTTGATGGTCGGGGTCGAGACCTCGACGGCCTTGGCGTTGTAAAAAGTCGCCTGACGGGCCTCGGCCAGCGCCCACGGGTCGCCCTCGGTGCCGGCGCTCGTGGCCCAGCGGTCACGCTCGTCGCCGATGATGTAGCGGGCGGGGGTGGATGCCAGCGCCGAGGCGCTGTTGGAGCCGGTCAGCGTGAGCATACCGCCCGGGAAAGACTTCTGGAGGATGGTGTTGCCGCTGTCCTTGGCCTTGACATCGTGCACCTTTGCCTTCAGGGGCTTGCTGTCCCGGATCATGGGAGCGACGCGCAGCCGGCTGAACTTCCGGGCGTCGTCGATGGTCGGGTGCACATAGAGGATGCTGCCGGGGTCTTGGTCGATGATGTAGCCGATGATGTTGAGCTCGAGCTCCGACTTGCCGACCTGCGACGCGGCGACCATGACGATCTTGTGCACCTTCGGATCCGTGAAGGCCCGCATGGGCTCCTCGAGGTACGGGGTGCGCTTGGTGCGCCACGGGCCTGCCTCGGCCGAGCTTTCGGGGGAGAGGCGGCGGTGCTTGTCGGCCCACTCGTCCACGGTCAGGCTCTCAGGCGGTGCGAAGCGTTTGATCGCCCCCGAGATGGCGGCGTTGAGCTTCGCGGCGGCCTTCTTAGTCGTCCGCGTCATCGGAGAGCTCGCTCCATCCCTCCCGATCCCTTACCCGCCGCGCATAGACCTCGGGATCGTATTTGTAGCCGGCCAGCTCCTCGAGGATCTTGTAGACCTCGGCGCGGATGATGTCGGACGCTTCCGCAGCGGTGGCCGCGCTGGAGACATCCACGGCCAGACGCCCGGGCAGAGCCACGAGCATTGACCTGATGCTATACACGAGATCAGTCATGACGGCCTCGACATCCTCGCTACGGTGCATGGTGCCCTCGAGCTCCTTGAGCTGGAGCGCGGCGATGTCTGCCTTGCTGCGCTTGAGGTCGGCCTCGGCCTCGAGCCGGCGCCCTTCGATCTCGGCGTCCTTTTTGGACGGCTCCCGGCCGTTGGCCTTGGCCGTCAGGTATCTGATGTACTTCTGGATCGTCGGCAGCAGGTCGTAGCGGTTGGCGTTGCCCTCCTTGGTGGCCGTGATGATGCCCTCCTTGGTGAGCTGCTGGATGCGGCGGGGAGTCAACTCGAACAGGGCTGCGATGGTCTTGCTGTCGACGAGCTTGGTGTTGGTGTTCGGCATGGCGTCCCCTCCTTTCTGTCGTGCTGCCGTGCCCCCACCATTTTCGTGAGGTCAGGAAAATGATCGGCGCAGGCCCCCGGGCGAAGCGAAACGGCCCGGAAAAACTTTTTGGAGTCTGCGCGTTTTTTGGGCTCGCCAGCACCGCAGGCGTTAGGGGTGCGTCACAGTACCTTCGGCCGCTCTGCGTGGCCGTGTGGGGCCTCTGCGTGCCCTTTGCAGCGCGTTTTCCTGCGCGTGTATGTTGGCTGCCCTCGCGTGCCCGGCCGCCTTGGCGGGCGTCCTGCTGGCCGTGGCGGCGGCCCGTGGGTCACAGGCCGAGGGCTCGCTTCATGTGGTGGTCGAGGCGCTTGGCCGTCTCGGTGTTGAGCCTCAGCATGATGGCCTCGTTGGTGCGGTCGCTGGTTATCATCTGCGGCACCGAGATGGTGGTCATCTTCTGGATGTCGGTGCGGGTCTTGCTCATGCGCTGGAATGGGATCCAGCTCGTGCCGTCGGCTTTGGTGTTGCCTGTCCCCATGAGGATCCAGTGAGACCGCTGCGAGTATGGCCCGCCCTTGGTGCGGGTGTTCTTGTAGCGGCCGATGACCTTCTTGCTGCCCTTGAGGATCTGCGCCTTCAGGGTGTAGCTCCTGCCAGCCGGCGGGGCCTTGGGTGTCATGCCGAAGTGCACAGGGGTCAGGAGCCGGCCCTTGTAGACGAGGGTGAGCTCCTCGATGGTCTCGCCTGTGATGCGGATGCTGCCCGCCATCTTCTTCGGCTTGCCTCCGCTGGACGGCGTGATCTCTCCCTTCTTGATGTTGTAGACTGCCGTGACCTCCTGCGCTATCCAGCCGGGGGCCCGGGCCTTCACGTCCTTCACAGTGCTGCTGATGGCCTTGCGGCCGCCGGCCTCGATGGCCTGCACGTCTGCGACGAGCTGCCGCAGGTTTTCGATCTGGATGGATATGCTGCCGCCCGCCATGGTTGTCACCTCCTTCAGGGGAAAAGAAAAAAGCCGCCGGGCTTCTTGTGGTTGCCCGACGGCTTTCTCGCTGTCGTTGTTCGGTTGTTGGGCGGGTGTCCGTCGGACGGCTCCCCGGCGTTGTCCGGGTGTCCGGCGGTCTTTCGACATGGTACAGTGTAGCACAGGGCGCTACTGCCGTTCAATGGATTTTACTGCCCTTTACTGCCTTTTACTTCCCTTTACTGCCGGGGCCTCTGTCTCCTTCAGGATCTCGGCCATCCGCAGCAGGGCGCGGCCGTGGGCCTTGTATGTCCTGTTCTGGTAGCTGTCTATCCTCTCGAGGTAGTCCTGCCGATCACTGAACAGGACGGCGCAGATCCCGTCCCAGTCTGCCCGGTCGAAGTAGCGCAGCCGCAGCACGGCGCGCTCGTCAGGGTTTTCCACCTGCCGGATCATCGCCTCGAGGGCGGCGCGTTCCTCGCGCTCCTCGGCGAGCCGTTCCTCGATCTGCTCCTCGAGCTCCATCTTCCGCAGCACCATCATCCCGGTGCGGTCGGTCGGTGTGCCGGAGCCCCGTGGCATACCCGTCATGTCAGGGCCGGACGGCGCGGCCATGGAGATCTCCATGCGGCCGAGGCGCTCGTACTGGTTGTCTATTTCACGGAGCAGGCGGGTGTACTTCCCGAGCCGCTCCTTGATGTCGTGAGTGATCGGCTTGTCGCTCATTTAGGTCAGGGCGTCACTCCTGTCCACCTCCTTCCTCGTCATGGCCGAAGATCTCGGCGATCTCCTCACGCGAGAGCTCCCGGCCTTGACGGACGCAGCGCACATTCTTTTTTCCTGTTATCCTGATGTATCGCTTTACGATCACATCCGTGAAGGCCGGCGTCAGCTCCATGGTGTAGGAGGGCTGGCCGTATGCCTCGCAGGCGGCCAGCGTGGTGCCGGAGCCGCCGAAGGGGTCATAGACGCCCCGGGCGAAGTCCGTGTTGTCGACGAGCTTCTCCAGCAGCTCGACCGGCTTCTGCGTGGGGTGCAGCTCATTCCCGGAGCGGGAGACGCTCAGGACGTTGCCGTAGCCCTTGTGGCCGTCGAAGTGCGTGGCGGCCCGGGCGGCGAACAGTATGAGCTCATGCTGTGAGCGCCAGCCGACGCCCATGCCCGGCGTGCCCTTGTCCCACACGAGCTCCGACTTGACGCCGAAGCCGGCGGCCTCGACGAGGTCGAACAGGTACACCCACATTCGCCAGTCGGTGAAGATGTAGGCATACAGGCACGGGATGTCGGTCAGGGCCGCCCGGATCAGGTTTTGGTAGCCCCGGGTGCTGAGGATGTCGTTGGCGATCTTCGGAGCCTTGCCGTCCTTTCGCTCGGTGCCGATGCTGCCGGTCGACTTCTGTGCCTCCTTCTGGCCGCCGGAGCAGTAGGGCGGATCGGTCAGCAGGATCTCGGGCTTTGCCCCATCCAGCAGCAGGGCGCGATCCTCCGGGTGTGTGCAATCACCGCAGAGGACGCGGTGCCGGCCGAGGATCCACAGGTCGCCGTACTTGGTGACGGGCTCTGCCGGTGGCGGGATCTCGGCGTCGGGGTCTCCCTTTGGCTCCTCGGTGTGCAGCGCCTCGGACAGAGCCGTCACGATGTTCCCGTAGTCCTCCTCGGTGTAGCCGGAGAGCATGAACGGGATCTCGCCGGTGTCGATGTCGGCGAACACTTCCGCGAGGAGCTTGTTGTCGGTGGTGGCGAGCTCTGCGATGCGGTTGTCTGCCGTCAGGTCGGCCAGCTCCTCGGCCTCGCTGGCGTAGTCCTGATAGTCGACCGGGGCCTCGGTCATGTCTCCCAGCTCGGCGGCCATCATGCGGCCGTGGCCCTTGACGATGTAGCCGCTGCGCTTGCTGACGGTGATGGGCCCGCGCCATCCGGTGGCCCGGATGATGGAGGAGAGGAGCTTGATCTGCTCCGGCGGGTGTTGGTTGGGGTTTTTCGGGTTGGGCCGCAGATCCTTCAGCGGGACGATGGCGTCGTGGGCGCAGAACACAGGGACGCCGTCTGCGTAGGCTTTAGGCTGCGCGGCCGTGGTGTACTCGGCCAGCTCGGGGCCGGCCTGCGGTTGGGGTTTGTCTTTTGCCATGTGTTTCCTCCTTTACCTGTCAAAGATCACGAGGAGGATGTGCCAGTTGTTCAGCATGGCGTTGAGGGACGAGTAGGGGCACTTGAGGCCGTCATCCGGCGCGATCAGGACGACCTCGCCGCGGCGCTTGACGATGGTGACGGCGTAGAAGCGGCCAGCGTGGAAGCCCATGCTCCCGTGCTTGCCGGTGAAGATCGCGCTCGCTTTCACGGTCGGCCTTTTCCGCAGCTCCTTCTCCAGAAACTCGCGGGCCTTTTCTCTATTCATGATCGGCGCCTCCTTCCATGTTCACTGTTATGGCGATGTAGTCCGTCGACGTCGGCACGATCTTCAGCTCCTCGAGGACGGCGCTGCGTGCCTCCTTGTTCAGAGCGATGACCGGCTTTATTAAGATCGGCGGCTGATACCCGAGCATGATGGTGATGTCTCGGTTTATCCCTTCTTCCAGCTCTCTCTCCAGCTCGGCGCGGCCGGTTTCGTCGCACATTCGTTTCGGGGCCTCGTCAAAGAGCTCCCGGATCTTCTGAAAGATCCCGACTTCATCCACGGCGCCGGCCCCCTCTCTTGAAGTGGTCGGCCTGCGGGCAGGTGGCCCAGTGTGGCCGGTACCCGGCGTCGGTGGCGTCAGCTCCCGTGGTGATGGTGCAGGCGACGACCTCCCCGCGGGTCGTGACGATCCTGTCTTTCCCTTCAGGGTCTGCCTTGTAGTAGACCGGCGACGGGTCGCATGGCATAGCCTTCCCGGCCGGCGTCTTGATCCAGACGATGCGGGCGCCGCAGCCGCGGCAGGTTGCCTTATTCATCCGGGGCGCCCCCTTCCTCCTTCGCTATGCGCAGCACCTCGTCTGCTGCCTCGCGCTCCTGCTCGCACATCCAGCGCCGGAGCTTCGACTCCTTCCAGCTATTGATCCGGGCCAGCAGCCTGCGCAGCTTGTCCTCCTCGACCTCGTCGGTGCTGCGGGCAAATATGAGACGGAGCTGGTCGAGCATGATCTGGACGTCCGCGATCTCCTCGACCACGTTCTCGACGGCTGCGCCCATCTCGGCCCCGGCTTGCGCTCGCTTCACTTTGCAGATGGCCTTTGTGAGCTCGGCCATCTCCTCAACGGCCATGTCGATCTGAGCCGTCTCCCCGAAATGCTGGATGGCCCGGGTCATAATGTTCCGGCGTTCTCTTTCGTCCATCATCTGCGTCCGGCTCTCCTTTCTTCCTGCTTGAAGAAGGCGATCCGCTGCTTCAGCTTGAGATCTGTCTCGCCGGGCTGTCTCTCGAGCCCGTAGTGCCGGGCCTCCTCGTCGATGCTGCGGCTGTGCTCCTGCCGGTGTCGGCGTTCCTCCGTCTGCTCGACGCCCATCTTCACGAGGACGACGATCAGGATGACCAGAGCCACGGCGAAGAAAATGGCGACCGGGATCCAGAGCGGGGCCAGCACCCACAGCCAGCTCCAGTCGATGAAGCCGGTGAGCTTCAGGACGATGAAGGCGATGGCGAGCAGCCCGCAGAAGCCGATCCCGCCGGCGGCGCCGTTGTTGTTTCTGTTCTCATTCATGGTCTTTTTCCTCCTTCTGGTTTTCCGGTCGCATGGGGCACCACTTCGGCGACGTCTTGATCGCCGGCTTTCTTTCTCCCGGCGGGGTGTAGCCTATGAAGGCAGCCAGCCGGGAGCTGCGCGGGCACACTCTGTTGAACGTCTCGAAGGCGTCGGGGTGTACGCACATACAGTCCCCGCGTGGGCCCTTCAGGTGGCTGTTGTTCCCGGTCACTTTCGCGTAGCCCGTCACCCGCATGAAATAGCACGAGCGGCAGGTCGGTCTCTCTTTCATCTTCCAGACCTCCCTCCTCTGAGCGCGCAGGCGGTACAGGCCGCACGGAGCTCCGGCTCCGCTGCGAGCGCCTGACGAGCGATCTCAGTCTCCCAGCACTCGGCCCCGCAGACGGGGCAGGTGGTGAGCTTCCAGTCGTCCCGCCCCGGCTCGGGAATGTTTTCACGCAGCGGCATGGCAAGGATCCCGCCGTCTCCGGTCTCGTGAGGGACGAGCACGCCCGGATCGTCGTCGGGGATCATGGTGTTGAGGATCTCGTCGTACTTATCGCCGATGGCCTTTTCGGCCGCTTTCCATGCCTCTCCGTGGTCTCTGTCCTCCGGCGTTGCTACATGGGCCAGCTCATGGGCCAGCAGCTCAGGGGCGGCGCTGATTGGCGCCTCGGCAGAGATGCAGACGATGGGCGTGCTGCCGTCGTCGGGGAATATGGTCAAGCCGAAGGCTTTGTTGTCGTTCTCGTCATGCAGGTCGGGGACGAACTGCGCGTGGTAGTCGATGCCGGGGTAGAGCTCAGCGAAGGCCCGGGCCACGATGGCCGACGGGTCGTTCATGTAGGGCGAGGCCATGGGGCCGATCTGCTCGTACTGCTTCAGGGCTGCATAGGTCTGGCGCAGCATGGCCCTGACCTCGTCTTTCTTGAAGCCGTTGAGGGTCGGCCCGTTGAGGACGAGGTCGATCATCTTGTCGCTCCAATCCTCCATCATGTGGGTCTCGCCCATGTAGCGGGCGGCGCCGGGCTCGGCGTCGACCTTTTCGCGGGTGATGGTCTTGTAGTCTTTCATCTGGCGCCTCCTTTGAAAAATCCATCAGGATCCCGGTGAATTGCGTCGACCGTGTCCTTGATGCCGCCGGCGATGCACTCGGCCATTTTGGTCGCGGTCGCGCTCTCGGCGTCCTTGGCCGCCTTCTCGATGGCCGGGGCGATCTCCTGCGGCTCGAGGCCGGTGTTTTCATATTCAGCGAGGCGCTGCACGAGCTCCTCCTTGGTGGCCGGGCTCCAGTAGCCGGTCTTGATGCCGTTGACTCTTTTGTGGGTCATGCGTTCCATGTGGGTGCTCCTTTCTGAATGGCCGAGCGGGCCGCAGCCCGCCCGGCCGGTGTCTTTACTGCATGACGACGACCTTGCCGGCCTCGATCAGGTCGGCGAGGTTGGCCTTGAAGTAGTCGGCGATGTTCTTCTTGGCCTCCAGCTTCCAGATCCCGCCGTCAGCCTCGAAAAAGCCGATGCCCTCGTCGGGATCCACGCGCAGCAGGAACTCGCTCTCGGGCTGCTCCACCTCGAGGAAGGTGCGGAAGGGCCGCAGCATGACGCGGGGCTTCACATCGACCATCGCATTGAGGGACACGCCCTGCCGGGCCTCCACGGTCTGCGTGACGCCGTTGTCATTTGTTCTGACGCTTTTCTCGTCCGTCATCCGGCTCAGCAGGTCGAGCAGGTAGGCCGTGCCCTCGTTGGGGATGAACAGGCTGCGCAGCTCGATCAGAGCGACCTCGCGGCCGCGGAAGCCGGTGCGCAGGCCCGGTGCGTCGGCCTCGGCGCGGTAGAGGATGTTGCGGGAGAAGTCGGGCAGGTAGGTGGTCATGACCTCGACGCTCTTGTAGCTCTTGGCCTGCACCATGATGGTCGTGCCGACCTTCTCCAGCTCGGTGCGGATCAGCTTGCAGACGCCGTCGAGGCCGCTGACGCTGATGGCCTCGGGCCGGTCGACGTGGGGCGGGATCCGGGTGAGGTGGCCGTCCGTGTAGGTCTGGCCGCCGATCTCGAAGGTCTTGGTCTCCTTCAGGCTGACGATTTTGTCGATCATTTGGGCGAGCATGGTGTTGTCCTCCTTGTGAATGAATATTTATGCGCTTATGCGTGGGTGACGAGCTTGAGCAGCTTCGGGGCTTCCTGCTGCGTGCCGTCCATGTTCATCTGCCCGGGCACCTGCGGCACCATCTCGGCCACGACGAGCTCGCCGTTGCCGTCGCCGGTGACATAGAGCGAGGTGGCGACCGGGTTGGTGGCGGCGAGGGTGCTCTTGGCCGTCACCGAGACTTGGATCTGCCGGCGCTCGTCGTCTGGCGTCAGCTCGATGGTGAGGGTGATCTTGCGCTTGGCGGTGGCCTTGGTGTTGGGGTCGAGGATGTTCTGGATCACCTTGTCCATCTCATAGTCGACGCGCTCCTCGAAGGCGCCGCGGGCCATGCGCATGATGCTGTCGCGGTTTTCGTTCATGGGGTTGCTCTCCTTTCTGTCAGGCCCCGGGGCCGAGGAGCGTCATCTGCTCCGGCCTGGTGGCGGGATTGTCGGCCGGCGCGGCCGCTGGCTGGTCTGCCGCTGCGGTATGTACCCGGGCCCACACGGCCTCGGTGGCGTCCGAGCGGGTGGCCTTCCTGCGGCCGACCGTCTTGAGGATCCCCATCTGCTTCATCTCGGTGAGGCGTGGGGCCACATAGTTGCGGTTGAAGTATGGGATCTCGCCGGCGGCGACGAGCTCCTCGGTGATCTCGCTGGCGGTCATCTCCCGGGCCCCGAGGGTCTCGAGGATCAGCCGGCAGCGTTTCTCCCTCTTGGGGAGCACGGCGTCATAGCTCTGGCGCCGGGTCTCCCGGGTCGTTCTGTCCATCGGTTTCCTCCTTTCTGGCGTCGGGTGCCGGGGCTTCGTCTCCCCATGCGTCCCATCCGGGAGCCGCCTCTCGGGCGAAAAGCTCGATCCGGGGCAGGTCGCCCATCAGCTCGACGATCCTGTCACGGGCCTCGGCCGGCTTGCGGCTGTGCTGCTGGACGGGCGAGAGGATGACGCTGTGCACGCTGGCGCTCATGCGTTTCGGCTTGCCCTTCACGGCGAGCAGGCAGATCTCCGAGTTGCTGCGCGTCCAGTTGCCGAGGCCCCAAAACAGGCCGGCGCCGGTTTTGTTCTGCTTTACCCAGTTGAAGGCGACGGTCTTGTAGGTGAAGCCCCACGCCTCGATCACCTCGAGGGCTTCGCGCAGCATTGGGAAGGTCGCCCACATAAAGAGGGTGCAGTCGCTGTTAGCAATACCCCCCCGCAGCTCCGACGTCCATTTTCTTGAGCTCCTCGACGGTCATGGTGCCGTAGTGCTTTGAGGCGGCCGCCCGGGTGCCCCTGTTCTGGTAGCCCCACGGCGGGTCGGCGTAGATGATGCTGTACTTCTTGTCAGGGAGCGGGATCACGGTTTCACCTCCCCGACGATGATGGTGCTCGGCTGCTCTCGGATCATCTGCTTCAGGCGCTCGAGCTCCTCGGGGCTCAGGTCTTTCACGGTGATGGCCTCCGGCGGCAGCTTGTCGAGGAACTTCACAAAGCCGGCCACGACCGGCACCTTGTAGGGCTTCAGCTCGTCGCGGGTCATGTACTTTCGGCCGTAGGTGGCGGCCATATCCCTCCAGACGGGCCACGGCACGCGGAAGCACTCGGTCAGGCTCATGGAGACGAGGACGAAGGCGACGGCACCGAGCTTGTGGTGGTGTTCGAGGTCGTCCCGTTGCTCCTTGGTCAGGCGGTTGAACTCGATGCGGTCGTCGTCAGTGTGCTTGGCCTCGAACACGACGGCCCGGCCGCCCTTGAGGGTGCCCTTGTAGTCCGGCTGGGCCTGCTTGGTATAGCAGGCAAGGAACTGGCCCTTGCGGTTTTTCGGCCCGAGGGGCTTCATTGGCTCCGGCGTCTTTTCGATCTTGGCGAGCCCTCGGTCGAGGTAGTAGTCGCAGGAGCCGGAGATCATCGCCTCGAAGTAGCCGCCGGCGAGTCGGGCCTGCTTGCCGCGGATCTGCGCCCGGATGTGTTTCTCGGCCTCGTAGGGCGTCGGGTCGTTGTAGCCCTCGGCGTTTTTCTTTGGGTTGTCTGCCATGGCAATCACCCGCCGATCTCGAGCCGGCTGCCCGGGTTTTCCTTCAGACGCTTGGCGAGGTCGAAGATGATCCGGCCGTCCAGCTCGACGCTGATGGGCCCGTGGTTGAGGTGCTCGTTGCAGCGGGCCATCGCTCGGAAGGCCGGCACCCGGATGATGACGCTGCCGGCGTCCTGCGGATCCTCGTCCTGCTTCTCGGTCTCGGGGATCTCGCTGATGGCCTTGAAGCCGTTGAGCACGGGGATCCCGCGCTCCCGGGCCAGCTCGATCTCGGCGGCCATGCCGGCGGTCGGGCAGTCGAGGCCGAAGGCCCACAGCTCGTCACACATGAGCACCAGCTCGCGGCCCATCTTGAGGGCCAGCTCACGCTCGGCCGGGTTGTTGTCGTCCATGAACTGCGTGAGGTAGATGTGCGGGGTGATCGGGATGCAGCCCTTGTCGGCGGCGGCCCGGCTGAACTCCTTGGCCCGCTGAATGTTGTTCTCGTAGTCCCCGCGGCACGGGGAGCAGATGTAGACCTTTTTCATGTGGTTATGTCCTCCTATCTCTGGCGCCAGCTCTGGCCGGTGAGGGTGATGGCCCTGCACATTTCCATGAGCCGGTCGATGGTGGCCCGGGCGGTCATGTCGTCCCGGGTCTCCCGGGGGGTCATGCGCTCGATCAGGGCCTCGGTGTCGTAGTTGGTGGTCACTATGGTCGGCAGGTATGCCTCATAGCGGCCGTTGATGATGTTGTAGACCGTGGAGATCGCCCACTCGGTCGGCGGCTCCTTGCCGATGTCGTCGATGACGAGCAGCGGGACGGTCTTGTAGATCTTCAGCACGCTGCCCTCGTCGGTGTCGCGCTTGGAGAATGTACGCTTGATGCGCTCCAGCAGGTCGATCATGGTCATGCAGACGACCGGCCGGCCCTGCGCGATCAGGTGGTTGGCGATGGCCGCGGCGAGGTGTGTCTTGCCGGTGCCCGGCGGGCCTGCGATGAATAGGCCGTTGCGGCCGGGCTCTGGAGCCCCGGGACGGGGGAGCAGGTTGTCGAAGCTGTCGGCATACCTGCGGGCCGCTGCGGCTGCGCGCCGGTTGTCGTCGGTGAGCTGGAAGGTGTTGAAGGTGCGCCGCAGGAAGCGGTCGCCCATGCCCGACTCGCCGATGATGCGGTTGATGCGCTCCCGCATTTTGCGCTCGGCCTCTGCCTTGCGCCGGGCCTCCTCCTCGGCGGCTTTGGCGGCCTTTTCCTCCTCGTAGGCTTTCACGGCCTGCGGGCAGGTGCAACGCTCGGCCCCGTATGGCGGCCAGATGATGCGGTCGCTGAACTTGAAGCCCTTGTGGTAGCGCATGGCCCCGCAGAACTCGCAGGGGACAGGATCCGGGGTGTCTGGCAGGTCGGCGACGCGCTCGTCGTTGCTCCAGATCCAGCGGTCGCCGTCGTCACTGGTCGCTGTCGTCGTCGGCCGGCTTGAAGCCCTTGCCCCAGTCTCGGCCGGCGTCTGCATCCCGCTGAGGATCTCGCTGATAGCCTTCACCTGTGCTCACCTCCTCGCCGTTCTCCCAGTAGCCTCCGTTGAGCCATGTGGCCGGGTTGGGGATAAAGCGGCCATTATCCCGGCGCCACTGTTCGGAGTGCTTCTGAGCGTTGACGGCCTGCATGATGGCCTCATGCAGCTCGGCCGTCGGCTTGATCTTCCTCCACGCCTTGAGGGCGTACTGCTTGCCGACTTTCTTGGGGTAGGCGTTCCAGAACTCGTCAAACCTGACCTCGATGGGCGACTTCTTCCCCGCGCCATCCCCCTCGTCTGAGGGGGTAGGGGGTGTTACTCTCCCTTTCTTTTCTCTACTCTGGTCTACTCTACTCTTGCCGCCGGTCGTTGGCGTGGCGTCCGGCGGTTGTCCGGCGGTCGGCGTCTGGTCGTCCGGCGTATCGTCCGAGGACGAAGCGGCGGCAGCACGGCGGCGGGCCGACCGTTCTTTCTCGGCTTGCCGTTGGTCGATCAGCTTGCCGGCGTACTCGTACCAGTCGTGGATCTCGAGGGTGCCGTCCTCGTTTTCGTCGATCCAGCCGGCCCGGATCAGCGTCTCGGCCAGCTTTTCGGGCTCTCCGTCCCACTGTGCCGCCCGGGCGATCATGCGCGGGGTGATGCCGGCGAGGTCTCCCTTGGGGGCGTTATCGAGGGCCCACAGCCAGAAGGACACGAGCAGCCCCATCATGTGCGGCGGGGTGATCTCGAGCTCGTCGGCTGCGTCAAAGAGCTTGCGGTGGTCTTTGAGTGTTTGGTGCACTTGAAGCCATGCCACGGTCGTCACCTCCTTTTATGCGGTCGCGTGTCTTTGGCTCGTTTTCGGTCGGCCGCCGGTCGCCCGGCGGTCGTTCAGAATGGCAAATCTCCATTGTCGTCCACCTCGGTGAAGTCGCCGGAGCTGTCCGGGTAGTCGGCGAAGTCGCCGCCGGTGTCCTGATGGCCGGCGCCTGCCCCGTCCTTCTTGCTGTCGCAGAAGTGGACAGAGGAGACGGTGATCTCGGTGGCCTTGCGGTGGTTGCCGTCCTTGTCCTCGTAGTTGCGGCTGGTGAGCTCGCCCTCCACGAGGACGAGCCGGCCCTTGGTGAGGTACTTGCTGACGAACTCGGCCTGCGCACGCCACGCGACGCAGTCGATGAAGTTGGTGATCTTCTGGCCGTCCTTGGTCTTGCGGCCGGTGTCGCTGGCGAGGGTGAAGCTGGTGATCGCCGTGCCCTGCTGCGTGTACCTGAGCTCAGGGTCGGCGGTTAGACGGCCTTGGAGGCCGGTGTGGTTATACATTAGGCGTTTCCTCCTTGCTGGTTATGCTGTGCGGCCGCGTTGTCGAGGGACGTGCAGATCTCGTCGTACTCTTGGCGGGTCAGGGTGGCCGGATCCTGCTTTTTGTACTTCTCCACGATCCGGGCGTTGGTGCGCTCCTTGGTCATTCCTGCGGCCTCTGCCTTCTTGTAGAGGCGTGCGAGCTGCGCGTCGCTCAGACGGCCGGAGCTCTGCCCCTGACGGCCCTGCGTGGCCTGCTGGCGGCCTCCAGCGCCGGATCCTTTGCCC
>ERZ1027150.460-NODE-460-length-35628-cov-15.549687_pt1 | contig 35628 bp, 25 predicted proteins | sample MGYA00519276_ERZ1027150 | MGnify/ENA primary metagenome ERZ1027150 (study PRJEB26926, sample SAMN06164860) | human gut metagenome | biome: ENVO:00009003; feature: ENVO:2100002; material: ENVO:00002003 | host: Homo sapiens | place: USA | collected 2012 ... | reverse complement strand
TTACAGAATAAAAAAGAGGCTGTTTTTAAAAACAGCCTCTTTTTTATTCTGTAATTACCAATATCATTCAAAAGTTATCTGCAAATCATCCAATAATAGTTTACTCTCTGGAGCCCCTTCATAAACATCACCATTTTTGCTCGAAGTACAGATAAATGCTATTTTGTACATTTTATTTGGATCATAAGATTTACCGTTTACTTCCTTAAAATCTAAATCAAATCTCTTCCAATCAGTAGCATTCCCACTTTCAATACCAGCACGCATTACAATAGGAGCGTCTGCTTGTTTAATACTTTCTCCATCCAACACAAAGCTTTCATCTTCTACTTCATACAAAACAGCATAAATATCACACTCGTCTACTTTCCCTTCTACGATATTAGCATCCTTGTCATAAAATGTCTCACCCGGAGTATATTTATACCATCCTGAAAATTTTAAAGGTTTTCCTTCATGCATTACACCAAACTTTGTTGATTTCAAAGGTGCTGCAGCGTTTAGTTCAAAAGAACCCATAAACAAACTTCCTGCAGTAATATTAGGTGCCATATTAGCCATTATTCCTCCTATCAATCCTCCATACTCTTTCAAATCCTGCTTTGCTTGAATCAAGCTAACCGTCTGTAAACAAGCAGCAGTAGCACCTTCTTTCACATCTTCTGTTTCCTGAGTTACACAATAAGGAGGAACAACAACCTCCGGATGTTGAGAAGCAATCCCTTCCAAAGAACTATAAACAACAGCACTACCTCCATTGGTAGAAGCATAAAAACCTGCAGGTGTATAATAATGATATGTATCATCATAAACCCAATTCTCAAAAGTTAAAGACATCACCTTCGAAGCAATTGAAACTTTGTATTCAGCTACAGTACCATCTTCAGCTGTTACCGTATAAGTAACAATCTTACCATTTGAGAAATCCTGTGCCTCTCCACTAGCTGGAACTACAGTAGCACCTTTTGAAACTTCAATAGTAGGAACCAAAGCAGTCAAATACTCTGCTTTAGCTGTATCTGCAACCATAAAAGTAATGGTTTTAGCTTCTTCATTAATCGTTGTCTCACCTATAACCAAAGAATCAACTTCTGCTACTTCCCGATCGAATATAAAAGAAGCAATTTTAGCTTCACTGCTTTCATCACCCTTCAGACGAGTACCAGAATAAGTAACTTTCACCGCTTGTTTTACTCCCCCTGTCAAAGTAGCATCTATATCCAAATTCAGGTTTAAAGATCCATTACTGAAAACACCGGTAGCATCTACATCAGCTGTTAATAATTCAGCCTCAACCTTAGTTGTTCCAGTAAATTCATAATTATCTCCGTTGGTGGTCAGCACACAGTCATTCAAGTTTATATCACCAATCTCAATTCCCATAAATGAAAAATCTGTAATAGACAAACTTACAGCGTTGTCTCCAGCTTTCGTCACGGTGATAATTTGAGAATTAACTGTTCCACCCGGAATGTCTACTCCTCCCTGTGAGATAGAAACATCCAGTTTTCCTTTATATTTACCTGCCAAATCACTATCAATAGGAAGAACTATTGATTCATTTTCACTGCAAGAACTAAATAAATTCACCGCACACAGCACAGCAAATAAGTAATAAAATAAACTCTTTTTCATTTCTTGATTATATTTTTAATTGCAACTGCAAAGGAAAACAATAAGCTTTATCCATACAAGGTCGATTTATATTATTTTTATCCCATTTTTCAAGTTATTCCAATAAAAGAGAAGGTAAAATGCAGATTTTACATTATTTAGAAATCAAGTAGCAGCATATAATTAGTCTATATTTAAGATTTTCTAATCCTCACATAAACTCTATACCATAATAATGTAATTAACCATACGTAGCAACAGGCTATTCAATAAAAGGTTCAACGTTTATTAAAACCATCCATCTAAACCAAGAATAAAGAACATAAACGTATTTGACTTAAAATTATATACGTCAAAACAATACTTTTTGTATATTTGAAAACCTTATTACATACTGTTAGAACACTAACCACAAAAAACAATAATAAAATGAATTACTCGACAATCTACCGAACCTTAGGTATCTTGCTTTTTATCACTTTTCAAACAATCACAGCTCATGCACAATTTTCCGTAAAAGGAACACTCGTCGATTCACTGACAAACGAAAGTGAACCCTATGCCACCATCCGCATTACGCTTGACAAATCGCCCGAAAAACCGGTCAGATTAAACGTAACCGATGATAAAGGAAAATTCCAGGAAAAATTGCCACAAACTGGGAATTATACCCTGCAAATCACTTCTGTAGGAAAACGCACAGTAGTCCGCCGTTTTACCATCACCGATAGCAAACGGGTGGCCGACTTGGGCACGCTGTACACTTGCGATGATGCCCAGATGCTGAAAGGCGTGGAAGTAGTGGCTCAGAAACCGCTTGTAAAAGCTGAAATCGATAAAATTTCCTACAGCATAGAAGACGACCCGGATTCCAAGACCAATACCACCCTCGAAATGCTGCGGAAAGTACCGCTCGTTTCTGTCGACGGAGAAGACAACATACAGGTAAATGGTTCCAGCAATTTCAAGGTACACGTAAACGGAAAGCCGAATACGCTGATGAGCAACAACCCGAAGGAGGTGCTCCGCAGTCTGCCGGCCAACTCCGTCAAGTCCATTGAAGTGATAACAGAACCAGGAGCCAAATACGATGCAGAAGGTATTGGAGGTATCCTGAACATCATCACGACCGATGCCAAGATGCAGGGATACAATGTTACTCTCGGAGCAAATGCCAATAACATGGGGGTATCGGGATATGCTTACGGAACAGTGCAGGTGGGCAAATTCACCCTCACCGGAAACTATTCGTATAACCACCAGAATCAGCCGCGCAGCCTTTCTGAAAGCGGACGTGAAGATTTTACGTCTGCCGACTACCGTCACCTGCTGTCACAAGGCTCCTCCAAGAGCACCGGAAATTTCCAGTTTGGAAATATTGAAGGAAGCTATGAAATAGACAGCCTGAACCTGATTACATTCTCAGCCAACATATTTGGCGGAAAATTCGATACGCATGGCGATTCACGTACCGTCATGAGTGACAATGACTGGAAGGAACGCTATAGTTACCTCACCCTCAACCAGTCTGCCAGCCAGTTTGGAAACATCGGTCTCAATGCCGACTACCAGCATTCTTTTAAGAAAAAGGGAGAATACCTCACCTTATCCTATAAGTTCAACAATTCACCCAACGGAAATGAAGCCGACACCTACTATGACGAAGTGAAAGACGTGCCTTTCAACCTGCTTCATCAGTATTTTGACAACGATGCCCATACGGCAGAACACACGGCACAGATTGATTATGTCAATCCGCTGAATGAAATGCATTACATAGACGCCGGCATGAAATACATTTTCCGTGAGAATTACAGTGACAGCCAGTATTTTCTGGAAAATGCAGAAGGTGAGATGGAGGCCAGTCAAGACCTTTCCAGCAAATACCAGCAGGGACAACACATTCTGGCTGCTTACGCGGACTATCAGCTGAAGTGGAAAAAATTCGGTGCAAAAGCGGGTGTACGCTATGAGCACACGTTTATGGACGTGGAATATGACTATATGCCCGAACGCAACTTCAAGGCCGGATTCGACGACGTGGTTCCTACCTTGAACCTGTCCTACATGCTGGGCACAAGCGCCAGCCTGCGTGCCAACTACAACATGCGTATCAACCGCCCGGGAATATGGTACCTGAATCCTTTCCGCGATACCAGTAACCCGACTTCCATCAGCTATGGTAATCCGGATCTGGACACAGAAAAAGCCCACATCCTTGGCATGACCTTCAATTCCTTCAGTGCCAAGTTCAGCCTGAATGCCAACCTTACTTATACGTTTACCAATAACGGCATCGAACGCTACTCCTTCATGAACAACGGAGTGCAGGAAAACACCTACGGCAATGTGGGCAAAAGCCAGCGTACACGCCTGGCCTTATGGATGAACTGGAACCCGGGCAGTACCACCCGCCTCTCACTCAACACCAGCGGAAGCTATTCCGACTATCAAAGTAAGGAACTGAATTCATATAACAGCGGATTCTCCGGCGACGTATTTGCCAACGTACAGCAGACCATCCCCTGGGAACTGCGGCTCAGCCTTTACGGTGGTGGAAGCACTCCTTATGTATCCTTGCAGGGAAAAGGTTCTTCCTTTTATTATTATGGCATCAACCTGAGCCGTTCTTTCCTGAAAGAAAAACGACTTAACATATCACTTTTTGCCAGCAATTTTTTCCAGAAATACACCTCCCACAGCAGTGAAACATGGGCAGACACCTTCCGTTCATGGTCGAATAACAGCTATCCTTCACGCAGATACGGAATCAGCATCAGCTGGCGGTTTGGAGAACTGAAGACACAAGTGAAAAAGACACAGCGAAGCATTACCAACGATGATGTGAAAGCAGGAGGAGACAACCAGGCTGGCGGAAACATGCAATAAATTCGCTATCTTTGCCAAAAACAGAACAAGATGGAAAAGGAATTACCTAAAATAGACTTGCCCGAGGAATGGCTGGTAGGTACCGGAATCAGCAAGGAACTACTGGGGTTATACAGAAACTATCCGGTACGCCTGAAATGTGAAATCTTTGTACTTTGCACATCTGGAGAAGTAGAAGCTTCGGTCAACCTTAACAAAATTACGGTAGAAGCAAACGATTTTATCGTACTCACTCCCGGAAGTATCTTCCAGATAAACGACATCAAAGGAGACCTGAACATTTATTTCGGAGGTTTTTCGTCGGAATACATGGAACATAATCTCCAGTCGCACTCTTTCCTGGATACCATGTATCTCACACTGGGACGCCCGGTTATCCGCCTTAAACCGGAAGGTGCCCAAATGATGGAAGAGTATATGCAGCTGCTTATCAAGATGTATGAGTTCCTTCCAGAAAAAATCAGACCAGAAATGGCTCCCAATCTTTATGCCGACATACACAAAGGCATCTCTATACTCTACCGTAACAAAACAGACGAAGTACATTCATTGTCAAAAAGTGAACTGATTTGCCGCAACTTTGCCCAGCTGGTGATGCAACATTACAACCAGACGCGCAATGTGGCCTGGTATGCTGAAAAACTACAGATTACGCATGCTCATCTTTGCACTACAGTGAAACAGATTACGGGAAAGACTTGCGTGGATATCATTTCATCCATGGTCATTATGGATGCCAAGTCACAGCTGAAATCCTCTCAGCTTTCCATCCAGAATATTTCCGATTCACTGAACTTTGCCAATGTATCTTTCTTCGGGAAATACTTCAAACGTTATGTAGGCATGAGTCCGCTGGAATACAGAAATAACGGATAAAAACCTAGTAAACAACACCTCAAAAAAACGCACTTGCGTTTAAAGGAAAACGCCGAAGAGTTTTGATTAAAACGCACTTGCGTTTCAGGTAAAATGTACTTGCGTTTCCAGTCAAACGTACTTATGTTTTTTAGTGCCCTGAAAAAGCCTATGAAAAGAATTTATTTTTTACTCGTTTTCAGCCTGATAGGAATTTCCTTACGGGCCATATCCAACATCCGGATTACTCCCGTTCCTTCCCTCCCCCAGCTGCCGGTCAGTGCCATACACCGGATTTTTCAGGACAGCGAAGGCATGATGTGGTATGGCACAGTCAACGGACTATGCTGCGACGACGGATACCAGATTAGCGTCATCCGTTCCGACATCAATACACCGGGACTACTGAACGATAATACCATCCAGTCTATTGCAGAAGATGAAACAGGCAGAATCTGGTTTGGCACAGACCATGGAGCCTATATTCTTGACAAGGCAACCAGACAAGTCACTCCGCTAGACGCCGAACAACTACAGACCAGCTTTATCTACAGCATACAAAAGACCTCCGACGGATATATGTGGATAGCGACGGGGCACAGGATCCTAAGATACAACACCTTAGGAGAGTTACAAAAGACCTATCTGCTATACGACCATGAAGGAAAACCCTCATGGATGGCCGGTTTTTGCGAAAGCCGGCAAAAACAGATTCTGATTACTGTAGGAAGAGAAGGTATCTACCGTTACGACAAAAAGACAGACACCTTTACCCGTTATGCCAATCCTCCTTCAGGACGAAACCTCACCTGCATTGTGCAAGACCGTACCCACAATTATTTCTGGGTAGGCACCAGTTCCAGCGGCCTGCTCCTCTTCAACCCTTCTGCCCCCAAGGACTCCGTCTATACTTACTCACCGTTACCGGTCAATCCCATGGGAGAAACCGAAGGAGAGATTTTGTATATGGAACAGGACAGTCACGAAGGAACCCTCTGGATGACCACCCGAAGTTCCTTGATTGCCATGCGCTACGATGAAGCACATCGCTCCCTGCGCCAGACAGATTTCCGTCTTCCCGCAGAATACGGAAACATGCTCAATGAAATCTATCAAGATAAAGAGGGAAATCTCTGGGTAGCTTCTTTCGACGGGAAAAGTTTCATTATCCACTTCACGGAAAATGCTCCGGAAGAATTCACGCTGCCTGCCCTGCAGCAACGGGTACGGTTTCAGCCGGCCATCATGGCACTGAGTGATGCGGGAGAAGGCAAAATGTGGATTTCACAAGAACGGACGGGACTCGGCCTGTACGACCTGTCCCGCCACGAAGTCATGCTTTACAGCGATGTCCTCGCCCTGAAACCTCTTGCCCTGGGCTCCATCAAGCAAATGACCGAATCACGGAGAGAAGGCAACGTATGGGTCATTCCCGAAGGACGCAACCTTATCTATGAACTCGGACGAGAAGGTATGCGGATGAAGCACATCCGTACCCTGAGTCTTCCCGACAAAGCCAAAAGACACTTCACCCAAACCTACGAAGACCGCAACGGTACGCTCTGGGCTGGAACGAACAACGGATTATTTACCTTTAATCTACGTGATAACCAATGGCATACGGTGTGCGACACACTGGGGCAGGTCAGCGCACTTAAGGAAGACAAACAGGGAAATCTATGGATTGGCACCACCAATAAAGGGCTTTATCAGCAATCCTCCAGAGGGAAATGCAAAAAAATACCTTCTCCCCTCTCCATTACCTGCCTGAGTGTGCAGGAAGACAGCCTCATCTGGATAGGAACACAGGAGGGAGGAGTCTACGCCCTGAACCCACAGACTGGAAAACTGACCGACCACACCCGGCTGTGCGGACTGAACGGAAACATTGTCAACCAACTGGAGTTCGACGTATACGGCCATCTGTGGATAGATACCAACCAGAAACTGATAGAGTATAACCCGAAAAACCATTCGTTTTCCACTTACCTCACTACCGACAATTCCATGCTGCTCAGGCGGTTTATCCCTACAGCCATCTGCAAGGGACACGACGGACGAATTTATTTCGGAGGTATCCCGGGAATCTGTGCGGTAACTCCCTCTGCCCGGCTTGACCAGCCCAGCAAGAACATTCCGACATTTATTACCGGAACATACGTCATGGGAAAACCTGTCACCAACGGAAACTCCCTGACACTCCACCCCGATGAATACGACCTGAACATTCATTTTTCTTCCCTCGACTATCTGAATGCCTCTAAGATACGTTATGCCTATCGTCTGATTGGACTTGACAAGGAATGGAACTACACCGCCGTAGGACAACATACCGTCAATTATAAACATCTGCCTCACGGGAATTATGTGTTCGAAGTGAAGGCAACCGACGGCTATGGAATCTGGAGCGACAAAATCACCCGCCTGCACATTGAACGTCTACCTGCTTTCTACCAGACAGGCTGGGCCATTACCTTATATATATTACTATTGGCAACCGGACTCTTCCTCGGGCTTCGTTTCTACCTTCGCCGCATGAAGCTGAAAAATGAAGAACTGTATGCCGACAGCACGGAGCTGATGAAGATGCGTTCTTACCTGAACGAAAAATCAGTCCCCCAGGCAGAAGTACGGATTTCGGACATGGAATTTGCCAAGCTGGATGAAATTCTATTGGAAAATATCCTGAAAGCCGTGGAAGAAAACCTGAGCGAACCCGACTTCGACGTGCAGCATCTGGCAGAAAAAGTCAACATGTCACGCTCCACACTGACCCGCAAGCTGAAAGCCATTACAGGGCTCACTCCACTGGAGTATATCCGCCGTGTAAAGATGCAGCATGCCTGCCGGATGCTGGAAGATACCCGCACCACCGTGAACGAAGTAGCCCTGGCACTAGGCTATTACAACCGGAAATATTTCACCACTTGCTTCAAGGAAGAGTATGGAATCACTCCCAGCGAGTATCAGAAGCAGCAGGGAAAGAGGGATACATCTGAATCAAAAGAGGGATAAAAATGAATCAAACCACCCCCTGAAGCATTTCATGCCGCTCTTTGGCGCATTCTGTTCTCATTGCCTACCGGAAATCTCTTTACATTTGGCCCATCAACCTTTGTATGTAAAAACAATCTGATAAAAAATGAGAAAAGAGATTTTATTCCTAACCGCACTGGCATCTTGCCTATCTTCCTTCGGTCAGACTTTTGAAAAGACCGCTCAGGGAGGAAAGTTCCAGACTGCACAGCCTACATTGAACGGAGAAGTGATTTTCTACTCTCCTTCCATCGTGCGCATTGTAAAGTATCCTTCGGCTGAAATGCCCGAAAAGAAGAGTTATCCAATCATCAAGACTCCCGAAAAGGTAGAGATTTCCTACAAGCAGAATGGGAACACGGTAAGCATGACCTCCGGAAAAATGACAGTAACCCTCGACGTAGTTACCGGAAAAGTGACTTATACCGACCCACAAGGTGAAACTTTATTGAAAGAAAAGGTGGAAGGCACCAACTTCATTCCCCGCAAGGATGTAAACCGCGATGCCTACACTGTCAGCCAGGCATTCAGCCTTGAACCGGAAGAAGCCATTTACGGACTGGGGCAGCGCCAGAGCGGAGCCATGAACCACCGCAACCAGCAGATTCACCTGTCAAACGGCAATACCAACATCTGTATCCCCTATTTCACATCTGAAAAAGGATATGGTGTATACTGGGATAATCCGGGCATCTCTGATTTCAGCGATACCCCGTATGAAACCTCCTTCTCTTCGCAGGTAGGACTCTGTTCTGATTACTATTTCCTTTATAAAGACGGTACACAAGACGGCGTAATTGCCTGTATCCGCGACCTGACCGGAAAGGCCACCATGTTCCCGCTCTGGACCATGGGCTACTGGCAGTGCCGCGAACGTTACAAGAGTCCCGACGAACTGTGCGGCGTGCTCGACAAGTACCGCAAGCTACAGATTCCGCTCGACGGTATCGTGCAGGACTGGCAGTACTGGGGATGCGATTCCAACTGGAATGCCATGAAATTCATGAATCCACGTTACATCAACAAGATGGACGACAAGGAAGCACTTCGCTACCTTCCGAATGGAGAAGACAAGAATGCACGCTATCCGAAACCCCGTTTCAAAAGCCCGGAAGAAATGGTGGAATACGTACATAAGCACAATGCCCACCTGATGATTTCCGTATGGGCCAGCTTCGGCCCCTGGACCGACCAGTTCAAGGAACTGGACAAGATGGGAGCTTTGCTAAAATTTGAAACATGGCCTCCAAAATCGGGTGCACATCCTTACGACCCATTCAACAAAGATGCCCGCGACCTGTACTGGCGTTACCTCAGCCACCTGCATAAAATGAACATCGACGCCTGGTGGACCGATTCTACGGAACCCGACCATCTGAACCCCAAAGAAAGTGACTTCGACCTGATGACGGCCGACGGTTCTTTCCGCTCGGTACACAATGCATTCCCGCTAACCCACAACCAAGGTATCTACGAACACCAGCGTGCCATATCAGACGAGAAACGTGTGTTCCAGATGACCCGTTCCGGCTACCTTGGACAGCAGCGCTATGGTGCCCTGAGCTGGAGTGGCGACGTGGTATCAAGCTGGGATGTACTCCGTCAGCAGATTCCGGCCGGATTGAACTATACACTTTGTGGTATCCCCTTCTGGAATACAGATATAGGAGGATTCTTCGGATGGGAATACAACAATGACTGTACCAACGTTGCTTATCAGGAACTGCATGTACGCTGGTTCCAGTGGGGATGCTTCCAACCTATGATGCGTAACCATTGTTCTTCACCGATGCTCAACGAAATCTACACGTTCGGTAAGGAAGGTGACTGGGCTTACGATGCACAAAAACGAATCATCGAACTTCGCTACCGTCTCTTACCTTATATATATAGTTTAGACGGAGCCGTAGTACAGGAAGACGGTACCATGATGCGTCCGCTGGTAATGGATTTTGCCCACGACCGCAAGGCCATCCTGCTGGACGATGAATATATGTTCGGTAAAAACATCTTAGTATGTCCGGTCACCAAACCACTCTATACCAAGAAAGTAGAAAAGAACAAGGGAGTTACTATTGTGCCCGACGTAGCCAAAGCTTCAGCTCCAGTAGAAGTGTATCTGCCTAAAGGAACAAAATGGATTGATTTCTGGACTAACGAAACAGTAGAAGGCGGTCAGGATATTAAACGCGAATGCCCAATCGATATTCTGCCACTCTATATCAAGGCCGGAAGTATCCTTCCGCTCGGTCCGAAAGTGCAGTACGCCACTGAAAAGAAATGGGACAACCTGGACATCTGCATCTATCCGGGAGCCAATGGCGAGTTCGTGCTCTACGAAGACGAGTTTGATAACTACAACTACGAAAAGGGTATGTTCTCTACCATCAAGTTCAGCTGGGACGATGCCTCACGCACACTGACCATCAGCGACCGCAAAGGTGAATTCCCGAAGATGCTGAAACGCCGCAACTTCCGCATCACCCTGATGCAGCCCGGCAAGCAGTCGGCCGAAACTGTCATGGTGAGCGCAGACAAGAAAGTTAACTATTCAGGCAAGAAACTGACAGTCAAGCTATAAATACAATCATTCGCTTAACCGCATTCCAAAAGCAAACGCCCTTATCTCCAGTGCAACTGCCGGAAATAAGGGCGTTTCATTTATTACCTTAATTCTTGATAAAGACTATTCCTGCTTTTTCATCCAGACCACCGAAGTACAAAGTTGTGCAATCGCCTCCCGATGACTAATCAAAAGAAGCGTTTTGCCGTGCAATCGGTCCGACAGACGTGCCAGCAGCAGCTTTTCCGTCTCGCTGTCCAGTGAAGACGTCGGTTCATCCAACAGCAAGATACTTCCCGGACGCAACAAGCCCCGTGCGATGGCAATGCGCTGCGCCTGACCTTCGCTAAGGCCCGCTCCCCGCTCTCCGCACAATGTATCCATCCCCTCCGGCAAATCCAGCACAAAATCAGCCACAGCCAGGTAAAGCGCCTCTTTCAGTTCCTCCTCCGAGGCATGAGGATTTCCCATCCGCAAATTATCCCGAATGGTACCACTCACCAGTGTATTTCCCTGGGGCACATAAGAAAGGTTACAGCGGGTAAGTGGTGAAACCATCACCTCCTGCTGTCCGTTATAAAACACGATTTCTCCTTTGTCAGGCCGTAACAAAGCCAGAATCAGCCTGATTAATGTACTTTTTCCTACTCCTGTTTCCCCCACAATAGCCGTCAGGCTACCCGGCTTGAAATCATATGTAAAATCAGACAGTACGGCCCTGCTCCCTCCCGGATAAGTATAATTCACCCCGTTCATACGGATGCCCAGTTCCCCCTCCAGACGGACAGGCTCTCCCCGTTCCTCCAAAGGCAAGTCAGTCAGTTCTATCAAGCGTTCTGCCGAAGTAAACACCCGAATAGAAGCCGGAATCTGCCGGCTCAAATCCACCATCGGACGCTGTATCTGCGATACCAGTTGCAAGAATGCCGCCATCATTCCGAATGTCACCGTACCCTCACGCAGACCGAACACCCCCCACAAAAAGGCGATGGTATAGCCGGTCATAAAACCTATCTGCGCCATCGAGCGGGAAAAAACCGAAAAATCTGTACGTTGCTTCACCTTATCCCGCAACACAGCCTGCACCTCATCCAGCTTATGCACAGACCGCCCCGTATATTCCAATGTACGAAGCAGGATACGATGCTGCAGATTCTCCTGCAAATGGCTCTGTATCTCGCTGTCCGTCGTACGTATCTCGCGTGAGATGCGGCGCATTTTCCGTACATACCCTTTACTGAACAGCAAAGCCACAGGCATAATAAACACCAGAACAAAGGTCAGACGCATGTCCAGGTAAGACAGGAAATACAAGGCGCCCAGCAACTGGAAGCACGTGATAACCACCGCAGGCACCATCCGGCACAACGCATCGGTTATGGTCTGCACATCCTCTTCCAGGCGGTTCAGCATATCTCCGGTATGCAGCTGCTCCCGTCCCGACCAGCAACTCTCCATCAAGTGTACAAAAAGCTTGCGGTGCAGTTCATTCCGTAACGCAATCTCCATGCGGCTGGTCAGGCAACTCCGAGTAGCAGAAAGCGCCAACTGCACTACCAGACAGCCCACCATCCATCCGATATACATCGTCAGATTATCCCCCGATACCCCTGTCGCAATATCAATCAGATGTTTACAGACAAACACAAAAAACAAAGAAGCACCCACCTGTAACATTCCGGTAAAGGCATACACCAAAATCTGTCCCCGGAAGCCACAGGAAATATTCCAAAGCCACTTTATACACGTCGCGATTCTCATAACAGTAAAAATTCCCTCATTTTTTTAGTTTTCCACTTTGCCGCATCCATCCTCTATATACAAACAGCAGATAACGACGCACAGGAAGCAACCTGCGCCAGAGTGCAGCCCTGAAGCGTTCCGAAGAAGAAGTAATGTCTATCACACGGCCATCACGTACCATCTTCACCACCACTCCTGCCACATCTTCCCTGCGGCAGCATTCCGTGGCATACAAATTCCCGTCACCCATCAGGACAAGATGTTCCCCCTCCATCTTATACACCCGATGCAGCACATAGCGGTTACCCGGCAAACAAGCCAGCACTATACTTCCTACGGCGAACGCTTCCGCCTTTTGCAGTACCACAGTGTCACGCTCCCCCACAATAAACGGCAGCATACTGTTTCCTTTGGCCCGCAGTGTCACTAAATTTCCACTCTGAAGCATCCGGCTTATCTCCATAAAAAATGCCTCATTATTGAGCCATAACTTGTCAGCCCCCATTCGCTATACCTCCCATATAAACAAAAAAAATCCCCTTCCCGGCTGATGCTATACCGGAAAGGGGACATCTAAAAGAAATCAGTTACCGCGTGTAATTACGGCACGGCTCAGACGAGGATCGTCATAGAACATATTGTCTACACCACCCTTATAATCCACCTTGAGCTGTGACTTAGATACGCCGAATTCATTTACCAGACAGTCATATACGGCTTCGGCACGTTTCTTGCTCAGACGTTCATTCGTCTTCTTGCTACCCGTTCCGGCATCTGCATAACCTGTAATGGTGTACACTGCATTCGGATCAGAAGCCTTGATAGCCTCAGCCAGCAGCCCCAGGTTCGCACGTGCTTCCTTCGACAAGTCTGCTTTTCCAATGCGGAAGATAATCAGGTTAGAAGCCACAGTCTTCTTCACTTCCTGCTGCGGATTACGGTTACTTGCATCAATAGCACTCCGCAAACGGGCATTTTCTTCGTTTGCACGATTCAGCTGGTCGCGCAAAGAGTTGATTTCGCCCACATTGGTACGTACCACGGTCTTGCTCTTGTCCCATCCGCGACGTTTGAACTTGTAGGTCAAGCCGACAGAAGCACTCAGCAGACCGTCAAACTTAGACCCACCAATTTCTCCGTCAATGGCATCGTCTACCATGGAAGCACGCAAGTCGATGAAAGCATCAAAAGCATCGCACAAACGGAAAGAGTTCAACCAGCCCGCACTCATTGTAATATCGCCAGCAGTAGGTGCTTCCCATGTGCGCATGTATCCCACACCACCATAGAAACTACTGTTCCAAATACGTTTTTCCTTGTAACCGCAGAACAAGTTAGACAGGTTGAACAATACATCGGCACGCAAGTTGTAATATTTGAACTTCGAATAATACATACCGCTTCCCCAGCCCGGAACCTGTTCGCCAGTGGAATGCGCTCCACCCCAGCGGGTAGCCCCTTTCAGAGAAAGGCCATTGTACATCAACCGGACTCCGATTCCTGGAGTAAACCATTTACCTACAGCAATGTCCAGTGCCGGCGAGATACGTTTGCCAAAACCTATCTGCTTGTCATGGTCGCCAAACATCACTTGAGGTCCGGCCCCCACACTGAGGAACCAGTTATCCCCAAAGTGGTTGGTTTCCACTTTGTACTTGTCATCGCTGTACTCCACGGTTTCTGTAAAATCACCGTTTTGTATGGTCTGCTCCGACTGAGCCAGAGCAGGACCTGCAGCCATCAAAGCCAAGGCTGCAAAGATTGTTTTTTTCATCATAACTTTATGATTTGATTAAAGTGTTTTTTAGTTTATTCCGCATCGGTCACGAAAGTACCGCTGGTAATACTGGAGTTCATCCATTCCAAACGTTCAGAATAAGCTCGCTTCATAGAAGAAATAGCCTCATCGAAACTCATATCCTCGTCGCCGTTGAAAGAAGGTGAACTGTTTGCCTGATGATAAGGAATCAAAGGCCACATTTCAGAGTTGAATTTCTCAGAAACTTTATTTTGCTCTGCCAGTTCATCAATCTTTGACAATATGGTAAGCAATGCCGGATACAATACTGCCCAGCGTTCTTGAGCCACAGTGCGGAAGTTTTCGTCTTTAAACAAGAGCGGATACCACATATACGGACGGTCTTTCTTGTAAACAAAATCAAAATCCATAGAACTCCAAACTTTTGAATCACTATAGAACCACTCAGAACGACCCCTGCAATCACCGCTCTGACCATAATACTTTTGTGTCAGCTTATCCACATTTTCAGAAAGAGCGAAGGTCTGCCAGTCGAAATCCCAGATAGGACCGGCTGTCAACTTGCCAGGTCCGTCAATATACATATAGATACTCTTAGGATGTTTGTACTCACTGTTCATAATCAATTCCTGCATATAGAAATAGTCTATCACAGAATTGATTTCCAGGTCATTATAGGCTGCAGCATAGTTGCCGTTCACCAGATTGTCTTCAATGCCCTGTACCTTGTTCTTTACATAATTTAAATAGACAGAGTTATCAGGCACTTCATCTTTAAACATGCAAGGCAAATATCTGTGACTAGTACGGAACTTACGAACTTCATCATAATTGTCGTCAAACTCCAGCAGATATCCGCAATCTTCAGCCGTAGGATTCGAATTGCTCTCCAATACATCCTCATAGCAATCTCGTATGTCTACACGGTCACCGTCAATCTTTATCTGCTCGCACAGATAGTAATTGCCGACATGACGACCGTTGATGACAAGTTCCACATTGTACCCATGGGGATTCCAAATAAGACCATCAGAGAAAGCATCTTCTGCCTTATGCGCTATTTCAAAAGCTACTGCATTACGAAGCATAGTGCGGTCCATCCAGTTTGCCAAAAGCACCCAGCGTTTGTGTTTAGGCATACCAAGTACAGATGCCTTGTCAACGAGCTTAACGGCAAAAGGTTTTTTGGGATATTCCTGTGTAGTATTTCCACGTAAACGGAAACCACAAGCAGCCTCTGGCATATCCACAGCGCCATCGGCATTGTAAACAGCTATCTTGTCCGTCTCAACCCATTCAGAATCTTTTGAACGGATTTTTATACCGGCTTCTTCCCAATTCTCAGTTCCCCCATCGCTCTGTGTCAGCACTACAACTGGCAGTCCTGAATTAGTAACAGAAACAGTAAACTCTCTTGTTTCTTCTCCATTGGAAAGAGTATAGACCACAGGTTTGCTGAAATCAACTTCACTTACGCCACTTGTCTGCTCCACTCCGGATATCTTGACTGTAATGCCCTCATTTACAATAAATGTAGGCTTTAGCTTGAAATCGTGCAGATAAGGTATGACTCCCACTACAGAATCTGTTTTTACCGTCATCACTTCCGCAGTATTCTCAACAGGACGAGTAAACGGAGATTCCTCATAACCGGAAACTAACTTAGTTGCCAGAATCTTGCCACTGTTTTGAGCTACCTCGAAAGAGAACGATGTAAACACCGGACGGTTGGTTACTGTCATCTCATTCTCATAGTTTTCCAGCGAGAGCGGGAATGTGTAGCAGGTGTTTGCGGTAAAGTCCACCAGCGCTTTACGGGTAAATTCAGCCTTGAACTTCTGTGTCAGGATAGTAATCTTTATCTCGTCGCCGGTGCGTATTTCTGGTGCACAGGTGATATAGCCTGTATAGTTCTTTCCGCTGGCAAGGGCAGGAGTGTCACTCCAATTCATTGTCAACACATTGGCACCGGTTGCATCGCCATTCCATGTAATTGCTTTAGACGTAGCATCGAATGTGAATTCTCCTCCCAGACGTCTGCCTTCCGGCAAAGTCAAGATAATGCTTTCAAGCGCATCGCCTTCAAGTGCCGTACCAGTGGCATTGATGTCGAACTTGAGCAGAGAGAACAGATGCTCGAACTCAAACTCGTATCTGCCTTCGTAGGTCTTGAAAGTGGGTGTACCCACCTTGTAGTCAGCTTCCAGCTTGCCTGTTGTCATGTCGAAAGTCTGAGTCAGTTTCAAGTTACCTTTCAGAGCAGTCACATCAGCCGCGGCATTATCTGTGCTGTACGGATAATAGGCGTATGTGGGATATTCTCCCGTTGCCATGGTACCGTTGAATTCAGCCTCAGCCACATTGCCTGTATTGGCAGATTCGAACATCGCATTCTTTGTGCCCTTGTCGCCATACACACCAATGATATCTTTCGGTGACCACAAAATACCAGCCACGCCATCGGGTGAAGAACTGTCCACACAAGTGCGTGTTTTCACTTCACCGCCCATACGGCCAATAATAGTAATATTTCCCTTGCTTGCATCCTGTACAAGGGACTCTTCCTGGCATGAACCCAGTCCCAGAATGCAGCAGGACAAAATAACGCAAATTGTAAAATTGTTTTTCATTTATTAGTCTTGATTTTTCTTTCCTTTTTTTCAAAAAAGGCACTCCACGGCCTATACTGCCGTGAAGCACCTCTATATAGTACGGATTATTTATCCCAACCTACAGCATTGCCACCGCTCTGATAGCTGGCATTGTAGCTAGGTGCAGGAGTAACTCCAGAAGATTTCTTACGCAAAGCAAACTTGAAGTTGTTGTCAATGATGGTCTGAATCAACCAGTCGCTCTTATATTTTGCACCAGAATCTCCTTGTTTATCAGCAAAGTTCATCATGACAAGTCCTAAAGATGCATTTTGAGTTCTTGCCTGCAAATAATCAACAACCAGAGGATGAATATACTCGGTATAGGTGTAAGTATCACCTCCAACACCATCATTTTCTACACGACAGAAACCTCCCAAATTATTATAATACCAATTCTTCATCGGTTCTGTCAATGATTCATTTGATTCATAATCTGTAACGCCACGCTCAAACAATTGTTTAACAATCACCAATTTTCCATCAGGATTTACTCTTGTGTAAGTCTCCTCATCTACTTTGTACTTACCTCCATAACGACCATCCAGTGGTGTCACGTCAGAAATATCCTGATGAATAAACATCAGTTCTCCGGCAGCATTATTAGGATTTCCGTATTGTATACCAATTTCACGTACCTTCACTTCTTCGCCTGGCCAGTTAAGATATACAGAACTGAAATTACCTATTCCATTCATTGCAGTAACCATGGGACCAGAGATGTAACGAATAATAAATACAACTTTTCCTCCCAAATCTCCTAATGTCATATCTACAGTTGGCTCAATAACTGCACCGTCGTCCGATGAAGCCCAACCATTTATTTTTTGACTAACACTTTTTATCCAATTTTCCCGTCTTTCATCTTCATCATAGAAAATTCCACCTGTAGCTTTATAATTTACCTGAATCACTGCAAAATCAAGACATTCTCTTTTTCCACTTAAATCCTCTTTTGCCTGATCTACAGCAGCTTTTATTTCAGTATATGCTTCATCTAAAGTCTTACCAACAGTTTCTCCTGAAGAATATATATTATTGTTATAGTCCAATTGGAAATTGAAGAAACGTATACCGTCCTTAAACTGCCGAGTCAAACTATGGATTTGATAAGGAAAATAAGTTGGATGAGTCCATCCTGAATTTTCATTAGTACCAGCCGCCATGAAACTACCAGGAATAGACAATTCTGAGAAATAAATATCTTTATCCAGATTACTCATCCAATAGTTTGTATCATCATTGGAAACAAGAGCAGGCAAAGACACTCTGTTCACACATTGTGAAACAACATCCGCAGTCTGCAGTGTCTTGGTTTTGGCAGCACCATTAAGTGTTGAAACTGTTACCTTCAAGCTACCTTGTTTTATATCATGATCTGTATAAGGAAGCAAAAACAGTTTCACCTTCAGTTTGTCACCAACACCTAATTCGATAAATTCGTCTTTATCGTCATTATAACAAGAGACTGATACACGGTTTGTTACTGTAGCATCGTTTACAGGTGTACATGTTCCACTTCTATCACTTATGAGGCATTCAAAATTTCCCGCCAAAGCAGTACCATCTGTTGAAGTAACATTGATATTCGTTACTTTTACAGAACTACCAGTCTTAGGGCCATTAACTTCTATTTCAAGAATCGTAACTAGAGGACTAAACTTCAAGGGGATATCTGCATTTTCTGTAGTAAGACTGCTAGGTGTTACAGCTGTATAAGCAAACATATATGCAAATTTCGTATCGGGAACACCTGTATATACCTTACCTTCTCCAACATTAGCACCATTATCTTCCCATTTCTTAACAGTCTGGAGAACTGGAATTTCTGATTTAATACGTCCATCTGTTTCTGTTCCTTTTACAGCAGAAGCCGGATAAAATCCATAAAAGCGGTGCTCTTCATTTCTATCTCCCCACTGAAGACCTACATCACCAACACGAGTTACCGCAGATGATGTGGACTTATCATTTGGATCAGGAGTAATTTTATAATGAACCAACTGCGTTGCAGGTTGAACTGCCTGAGGACAATATATTGCTATCTCATCATCCTGCTCCCAATAAACAGGGAAATATCCGGTACCATCACCGTTATCCACAGGAGTACCATATATTGTACGAGTCTCTACTTCTCCTGGTGTTGAGATACCAAAACTTATTTCGTCACCAGTCTGTATAGGAGTACCAATCTCATCTTGTTCAGCACAACTCCCCAAAATCAACAAGGAAGCTGCAAGCATGCTATATATCTTTAATTTCATATCTTTTAGATTTTTAAGTTAATTATCCCAACTATTCCATTGGTCATTTGTTAACCCAGAACCATCTGGAGCAGTTCCATCAAAATAATTTCCAGAATTACCAAATGCGTGTCCTTCAATAGATACACCTTTGTCATGTCCATCTTCCTTATCGAACACCGAGGCCTTCATAAACCCTTGCTCCAGCTCTACCTCCAGACAGGTGGTTTGCGGAGCTTCATACTCTTTTTGTTCTTGATTCTTCATAAAATTCCTCACTTTCTTTTTAGATTTAAAAAATTAACTTTGGCCTCTTTAAATAAGACCCTTACTAAACTCTCGTTTCTTTGTTTCATACGCATTTATTTTAAAAACTATTTTTCTTTTTTTTCGCTCCATACCCGTAACCATACCCATAGCCGTAACCGTAGCCATGACGTTCCGGATTAGCGCCGTTCAACAACAAGGCCATATTCTTCAGTTTCTTATCTTGATAAAGTTTCTCTATATCCGGTAACTGACGACGGTCAAGCTTGCCTGCACGTACCACAAAGATGGTCAGGTCGGCTATACGGTTTGCAATCACTGCATCGGCCACCAAACCTACCGGAACACTATCGACAATGATGTAATCGTAACGGGTACGCAGTTCATTCATCAGTTCGTCCAGACGTCCGTCCATCAACAGTTCGGCAGGATTAGGTGCCAAAAGCCCTGAAGGAATCAGGTCAAATCCTTCCAGATGCTGTATGATGTCGTCCATCTTCACCGTATTGTCCGACAGATAATTGGTAATTCCCACGCGGTAATGTCCAAAGCGACGGCTCAAAGTTCCCTTACGAATATCCAGGTCCACCATGACCACCCGCTTTTTCATATAAGACAGACTCATTGACAGGTTGCGGGCAATAAAGGTCTTTCCGGCTCCGATATTAAATGAAGTAAAGATAATTACCTGTGCAGGTTTGTCTTTCTTGGTCAGGAAAGCCATGTTGGTACGTAAAATACGGAAGGCTTCCGACACAATATCGTCCCCCTGTTCTTTTACCACCATTACATTCTTCCGATGGTCTTTCATCGCTTCCTTGTCCAGCGGAATTTCACCAAGATAAGGCACGGAAGTAGCATCTTCTATGTCTTTCCGCCCGTGAACCCGCGTATCCATAAAGAGAATAGCCAAACAAACTGCCCCCGGCAAAGCGATTCCCACCAGCAAGCCCAGCAACAGAATACGGTTGCGGTTAGGTGAAATAGGAGCATTGCCTCCTTCTGCCCCGTCTATCACACGGGCATTGTTATCGGCCATGGCTTGTGAAAGGGCATTCTCTTCACGTTTGTTCAGCAGGAACAAATAAAGAGCTTCTTTGATTTTCTGCTGGCGCTCGATAGACAGCATCTGACGTTCTTTTGTCGGAATGGCTGTCACCCGGCTTTGGGCACGCATTTCACGGTTCTGTGCATCATTGCGCTTCACATTCAGACTGACAATCATGTTATCTACAGCCCGGATAATGCTTTGCTTCATGGCACGAAGCGAGTTGTTCAGTTCCTGTACTACGGGATTGTTCACACTACTGTCGTCTATCAAATGGTCACGTTTCAACTTAGCCGCATTGTAAAGACTAATCTGATTTTCAATGTTCATATCACTGATTCCTGTATTAGAGGGTATCAGGTCGGTCTCCTTACTGGGATCCGTCAGGTAGTCTTTGATGAAATTAGCCAGACGAAGCTGTGTTTCCAGTTCCATGGCATCGGCATTGTACTTCTGCGATTCGTTCATATACATGCCTGCCGAGGAAGCGATGTCCACAATCTGATTCTGCTGCTTGAACGACTCCAGGTTGGATTCCACGTTTCCCAATTCACGTTCAATGATGATAAGACGCTCATTGATAAAGTTAGCGGTATTCACTGCTACCTGGTTCTTCTCCTTGATGGCCTCTTCATTGTACACCGTAATCAGTGTATTCAGCACATCCTCCGCACGTGCCGGGGAACTGTCTTTCAAAGCCAGGGTAAGGATGGAAGACTCCTCTTCTTCCTGCTGAATGCCCAACGCATTCTTATAATAATTCACCATCGATTCTACCGGACGCTTCTGTACTCGTATAGGCGTATTCAGCCAGGAGTCGCGCAAATAATTGGTCGCAGTCACCACCACGTTCATCCCTTGGGCAATCGCTACCGTATCGTTCAATGCCACCTCATACGACGGTTTCGCTTCAATTCCTGAGAAATCGGAAAGTGTCACGGTCTTTGCGTCTTTCAAAGTCATCGTAAAAGAAAAGCTTTGTTCGGGCAAGGCATCCGGCAGGCTGACCAGCACAGGCGATTCATTATACAACTCATTACTGCGCAACCCGTCCTTTATCTGATAGCTCACATCGGCATGTACACGCTGCACTACCTCGCGCATCAGTTTCTTGGAGCGGAACTGCAATATTTCATTGGCCACATTCACCTTGTTGATAAAATTATCGAAGCGGTCCAGACCGGAAGTACTGGCTTTGTTCGACGGGTCTTTGATAATGACCGTGGCCGAACGAAAATATACCAGCGGAGCACGGGCATAATTATACCACGCAATCCCACCGCAAATCAGGATGGAAAGTAAAAACCATTTCCATTGAGAAGCCAAATACATGAACAAATCCACTATATTCAGCCCTTGTTCATTCTTGTTAGAAGAATTGTTCGTCTGCATATCGTTCTGTAACTATTAGTTAGAATCATCCTTTACTTGAGCACCCACAAAAGCGAACATACGGCCGTCATGACAGAAAGTAGTGTTGTCGCAATCTGCCAGCCACGGTCTTCGTTGTCCTTCTTCTTGTATTTAGGCTCTACATACACAATGTCATTCTGCTGAAGGTAGAAGCAGGGAGATTCGAAAATGTCTTTGGTACGCAGGTCGTGCATGAAAATCTGGCGTTCTCCCTCTATTTCACGAATCACTGCCACACGGTCTATCTTGGCTTTTGAAGTCAGGTCGCCCGCCTTGGCGATGGCTTCCAGCAACGTCACACGATCTCCATCCACGGTGTATGTGCCATTGCTTCCCACCGCTCCCAGCACTGTATATTTAAAATTCAAGAACTCAATGGAAACCAGCGGGTCTTTCATGTATTCGCCCTCTTCTATCTTATTCTTAATCAAATCGCGCACTTCGCTTACTTTCATTCCTTCGATGTGTAACTTGCCCAGAATCGGGAAATCAATGTTACCGTCTACATCCACGCGATACCCCTTCTCGTTCACTTTGCTTGAAGCATCGGCCGTCACATTTCCATCTGCCCCCACCCGGAATGTACCATCGTAAATATTAAACGGAATGGCCAGTTCCGGATTCTTGCAGCTGACCGTGATACTCAAACGGTCATCCCGATGTACCACCGCCTCGTATTTGGTATCAATGGGATATTTCAGTCCCATTTCCATATCCTGCAAATACACGAAATTCTTGCGCGACGCACAGGAAGTTAACAGCAACACGGCAAGCAGGCTTGCCCATAAATAGACTGGTTTTTTCATACTATACGTATAGTTAAATTATTAGTAATTTATTTCTATATTGTCTGTTTGAAGTAACATATTCCGGCACAACAAAACTGCTTCCTCATCGGGCCTGCATTCCAGCATCCCTACAGGAGTACGTTCTACCATCCGGATTAATGTATCATAAAGGCAGGCACGCAATTCCGCATCCTGATGAATGACGCAGCACCCAGGAAAAAGTGTAATGAAAGCCTCCACCTCTTTTTGGCGGAAAAAGCGATTTATAGGAGCCTGCTTCAAACGTACCATTCCCCCCACCGGATAAGAGAGCGGCTTATAGCAAGGAGTCTTGCCACTCCAAGGAGTACCGTAGGCATACACTCTTCCATTCACAATACGTAAGGTCGGATTATCATCATTCAGCAATTCAGTTCCCGGGATATATTTCAGCCACAACGCAGAATGTGTACTTTTTCCCGTTCCACTTTTCCCCATAAAAAGAAAAGCCTGGTTCTCACAAAAGACAGCCGAAGCATGAATGGATACGGCATCCCGGTAAAGTACGGCCTGTGAATAAGCAATACGAAGCAAGGAAGACAATGCATGCCCAGCCCGTTTGTCGTCTTCGTGCAAAGACACGCTGACAGTAGAAAAACATCTATCGGCTTGCATGACATGCAATGTTCCTCCCTGTTCTGCAGAAAGCGTGACGCAGTATCCTTCTGCTTCTTTATACAAACTAACGTAGCCCATATCGCTGAGCGTATTTTCTATCAATTCCCCCGAAGGCATCGCCACATTTCTTTCTGCAGAGGCGTACACCACACATTTCAGCAGCGTTTCTTCCTTCCCCTCATTCTTACCATGAAAAGCACGGAAAGAAGGCAGCAAAGCATCTGCATCCCATTCATCCGGAAGGCTGACACTCACTTTGAATTCTGCGATAGAATACTTATGTTCCATCCTCAATCTAATTGTCCTTTCAGCAGACTGGAAAACACCCAAAAACCTTCTTTGGGTGCATAACGAAAAGCAAAACGAACATTACGCTGAAAAGCGCATGCAGTGTGCCATTTACCGGCCAAAGGCGATTGAGACTTCCGCCGATACCCGGACACATACTGACCAAAGTTACCGCCCCGCCAAATAATATCAAGTAAGGAAGACGAGTCCGCAGCTACCTCCTGATACGGAAGATACTCCACAGGAAGTCCCAGATGCTCCACCAGAAATGCATGTAGCAACTGTTGCCATCTGCCCATCCCCAGTTTTAATGTAATATTCTTCATTTCTTCGGATTCCACTTCATCGTGCAACTTATAGCAACTGCGAGCCATATCGCACAACTGACGTAATCCGATTCCCCACCCCAAAGCATGCTTCAAGATGTGCAAACTTTGAAGCAGAAGGTTCAATATAGGAGAAGGAATACTTACCTCCCGGCCCCTCTCCAACTCCATACGGTCATAACCATATTTCTGTTCTAATTCTTTTGCATAACGTTGTAAAAACGGATTATGCAAATCCAACAAACGTATATGATGCTCTACTTCCACTCCCTTCCATGTGTAGACCACACTCTGGTCTGCGTGTACCTTTTCCTGCAAGCCACATTGATGGACAAGGGAAAAAGCTTTCTCAAAACTCTGCCGACTATCAAAATAAAAATCGATATCCCCACATTCCCGCAACAAAGGGTTTTCATATAATCGGGCAATCCCCTGCCCTTTCTGTAACACCGGATAAACTCCGCAATCTGCAAACCATTGCACCAGCGATTCCAATACCCTGTTCATCCGCATATTCTTACGCTCTATAGCATCTGTCTCAGCCATCCAGCGAACCAGCAACTCATCTGCCGGTAAAAAATGTTCAGGCAAATACTGTGTCCCCTGGAAAACAATCCCGGTAACAGTCTGCTGCCGTGACAAAAGGTACAAGTTCCTCCACTCCTCTACAGATAACGGAAAACAAGACCAATCTTCTATCTTCTGCTCCCATAATCCTGCTCTCAACAACACGAGTAATGCCTTCTGCACCTTGCTCATCTCTTTCTCACAATAAATTCCTATCCTACTCAATCAATCCAAAAGCCTGCCAGTCTGCCAGCTGTTTCTCCAAATCACAGCGGGCCACCTCTTTATCGACTTTATACTCCTGACACAAACGTTCTGTCAGTTCATCCAATGTGGTACATCCATCAGCCACACACTGCCATATCCATGCAGCCGTCTGATTCAAGCTGTACACCTTACTCATATTTACATTGCCTGCGCAAGCATGCACAATCATATAACGACTGCCAATCTTACGCAACAGAAGTCCCTTACGTAGTTCTATCTTATTCATACTCATGTGGAAATAATCAGAATTTTTTGCCCATAAAAATCGACATGGCCGTCAGCCATACAATTTTAATATCCATCCATAAAGAGCGGGTACGCATATATTCCAGATCCATTCTCAGACGCTCCAGCATCTTCTCCATCGTATCGGTATAGCCGTTATAAAGAGTTGCCTTAGAAAACAACCCGGGGCGCAAGCGATACAACAACTCATAATCCGGATTGATGGCCTTAATCTTATCCACGAAATATTTTCGTTCCGGGCGCGGTCCCACAAAGCTCATCTCCCCCTTCAGCACATTCCACAGTTGTGGAAGTTCATCCAGATGATGTTCCCGCAAAAAACGTCCTATCCGAGTCAGTCTCCGGTCATTCTTCTGGCAAAGCGCCGGTTTACCATCTGCTTCCGAATCGACTGACATTGAGCGGAACTTATACAAGATAAAAGGCTTTCCGCCATACCCGATACGCTCCTGGCTAAAGATTACAGGACCTCCATCTTCATGTTTGATCAACCAGGAAATAAGCAAAAACAACGGAGAGAAAATGATCAGTGCCATCAAACTCACTATCACATCTGCCGCACGTTTTATCCTACAGGCTGTAACCGACATCCCCGCACTCTGACAATAATAATGATCATTTGCCGTATAAGCCATCATGGCTTTGGAAATGCCATCCTCTTTATCGGCATTTTTCATAACTTCAAGTATATGGTTAAACATTTCTCAATCATACGTTCCTTCGTAAACATTTCACGATAACGTTTGGCTGCACCCGCTGAAAAATTCCGGTACTTTTCTTCATGTTCCGTTACCGCTTTGATAACCCTTGCCAAATCCTGCGCATCCTCCGGTTCCGCATTCATCCCCGACACACCCTCTTCATTCACCCACGCCACTCCCGACTGGGGTATTCTGGTAGCGACCACCGGTTTACCGCACGACATTGCTTCTATTTGTACGATACCAAAAGCCTCCGTTTTCTGCACACTGCTCATGCAAAACACATCACAAGCCCCGTAATACGCAGGCAAATCCTCATCGCTGACTCTCCCCAGAAGCTTCACCTCATTTTGCAAGTTCAAAGAAATGATTTCATTCTGCAGTTCTTCCTTCAAGGGACCTGTTCCCCCAATCAACACCACAAAATCATCTTTCAGGTATTGAGCTGCCTCCACCAGATAGCGATAACCTTTGTACGTCACCAGACGTCCCAGTGAAAACACTATTTTCTTACCCGGATACTCTTTTCTGATTCTCTCCACCGCTTCCGGCAAAGGTCGCATCGGCTCCACTCCTATAGGCAGACAGACTGTTTTATGCTGCACATGTTGCAAAAAAGGAGATTCAGCCAGATAGACGGGAGAAGTTCCCACAATCACATCGGCACGACGCAACAGCCATTGCTGTAAAGGCCGATACAACTTCAGCAACATTTTCTGCTTTTGGATGTCACTATGCCAATGAAGTACCACTTTCCCTTTATAGCCCGAAAGGAACAAAGCCAGACAGGCCATCGGATCAGGATGATGTATGTGAATAATATCATACCCCCTACAAATCTTACGCAAAGTAAAAATCATGGAAGGGGAAATCATCGTTGCGCAAGCCTTCACCCAAGTATGGGTACAAATCAACCTGGCATGCTCATTCAATAAAATAGTCCGATTATCCCCTGCTTCCGCTGCACACAGCATGTGACAGTCTATCCCCTTTTCAGACAAACCCTTCATTAAATCAAATGCAACCTTTTCTACCCCACCACGTATAGGATAGAATTTACCTAGCTGCAACACTTTTAAATTCTTTACATTCATAATCCTCAATATCAAATAAATGCAGATTCAACTTTTATAGATGACTGATTATACCAAGCCCTCTTTATCAATCAGGTGAGATTATGGTTTATCAGTCTGTTGCGGACGATTTCGAAGCAATTCCGGATAGTTACGCCGCATATAGCCTCCCAGACTCTTATAGTTCAACCCCAAACGCTGAGCTATCGATTTCAGTGTTTCAGCAGTACCCATATACAGCTGTCTGGCCTCCGCATATTTCTCTTCACTTCGCTGCAACACCTTTTTCCCGTTCTCCGTTTTCGTCATCCCCTGCCGTTGAGCCAATGACGGCTCATACTTATGAAGATAATCTCTGAACGTCTCCGGATGAAGATTAAACTCTACCGCCACCTGAGCCACAGGACGCGGATTACTCTTCAAACTGGCAATAGCTTCCTCATACTTTGCTGAAGCTGTTTTCATTCTCCGGGAGCCATCTACCAGTTCCTTGTGCCATTTATGCAAATACGCACGGAAACCTTCTGCCGGTACTCCCGTACGACGAACAATTTCTTTCATCGTCAAAGCCGTATCTTTATAAAGCGCCAATGCTTCCGCATATCTTTGTTCCGTTTGAAAAGAAGGCCGGTGAATACGCCCGTTCCCCGTCAAATTACCGGGAGACATTCTGCCACTCGCCTCTTTCCGCTGCGTTCTTTTTTGCTTCAGTAACTCTTTGTGATAAAACCGCAGATGCTGCACCAGTCCCCCTTCAGAAACCTTGCACAAGTCCGCAATTTCAGGAATCGTATAATGAGTAGTTTTATAGAGACTCACCGCTTCCGCATATTGCTCCACGCATTCCGGACGAGCTCCACGCCAGACATTATCATTAATTCCCAGCCGGCGGCGTACCTTTTCGCGCCACACCAACGTATCCTCATAATGGATACGCATGAAATTTGCCAGCGACGTACCATCCAGTCCGAACTTACGGGCTACTTGCGACAAGTTCAAATCAATATAATCCAAAGAATCACAGGCAGCCACCGCATCCTTATACTTGGCATGCGCATTTACATTCTGCTGTCCTACAGCCTTTATCTTAATTACCTCCGGCAGTTTTCCATCTGCTGAAATCTGGTTCCTTCGCAGCACCAGTTCACGCCAGTACCGCCGTAAGTAATTGCCCAAGCCTCCCACCGGCACATTACACTTCTCAGCAATAGCCGCCAGAGACATATCGGTATCCGCATAAAGCTCCACCGCCTTCTCATATTTACAATGCAAGGCATACCGGCGCAACAGCACAACCTTCTGTCTGTTCGTCAAAGAAACGGCTTCGCCCTCGAAGCCAAACAAAGGATTCATAGTGATTAGTCTACGCAGTTAACCACGTTTCGTCAGTTCGTCGTACAAACGGATATAATCAGAATAACGATCTTCTTTTTTAAAATGCTTCAATGCATATTCCCGGCATCGGCCCTGATAATAAGACTTGCCCCGCTGCCGTATAATTCTTGCCGCTTCCAGCAATCCCTTATAATTACCCTGCTCCACTACAAAGCCGGTTTCATCTGTCACAGCTTCCACACTCCCCCCTGTACGGTAAGTAACCACTGGGGTACCGCAAGCTATCGCCTCCATATTAACCGTAGGATAATTATCCTGCCAGGTAGGATTGATAAACGCATCTGCCATAGAGTACAATCCTGCCAACTGCTGTATATTCTCCGTCCGGGCTATACCAATGATATTTTCAGGCAGTCTTTTTCTTTCCTCCGGTTTAATACCTACCAGCACAATCAGTTCCTCTTTCTTCAGAAGAGCAGCCATCTGAATAAAATCATCCAGCCCCTTTTCCCGGCTCCAGATACTGGCCACTCCCAGCAACACATGTCTGTCTCCCAGTCCGTATTTCTCCCTTACTTCCTGTGCATCATACACACGAAATACCTCCGTATTGATTCCATTATGAATCACCCGGAAATTATATCCGCTGAAAAAAGACTTCTGCATCTCCGACCTTATCCAGTTGGATACCGGCACAATCACCAGTCTGTCCTGAGGCATGGAGGTAAAAGCCTCTTTTTTATCCAGGTAGTTTTGTCGGCTACGGTCCACCCACAAGCTTGCCGGGAACTCCCTGCGCTGAGGACACTGTGCACATCCATCCTGCCAACGGTTGCAGTTCACATAAGAATAATAATAACAATGTCCCGTATAAAGCCAGCAGTCGTGTACAGTCCACACCACCGGAATATTACATTTTGACAAATACTCAAACAAAATCCGATAGTTCAGGAAATAGCCATGAATGTTGTGAATGTGAATCACATCCGGCTGAATCTGTTCAATCTGGCGGATAAACTGCCGGGTAGCCTGTGAAGACGCCAGACCGTGGCGGTCAAACAAGCGCGTTTCCAGTCCATGCCACGCCACACTCCATTTGCCACCCACCGGCACCAACTTTGAACTACAAGGCTTTATTCCATCACGTCCACGGCTGTAAGCAATATAACTCTGCCAGCCGTTCTGCATAGCCAGTTCCCCAATTTCCTGCATGATGCGCCCCGTAGAAGTAGAGACACGCAGCACCGGATTTATCTGAAGCAATATTTTCATTTTGCAGTTATTGAAGTAAACAGACGAATCCACTGTGCCATGACTGCCTGTTCTGAATAAGTGTCCACTACTTTTCGGGCATTCAGCGACAACATTTTCCGATAAGCCTCATCCGCCATCACCTCCATCATCGCATGAGCTAGTACCCGAATATCCCCGTTCGGAACCAGCAGGCCATTTATACCGTTTTGGATAATATCTTTCGGACCACACTTATAGTCAAACGACACCACGGGAAGCCCGCATGCCATCGCCTCAATCATCACCATTGGAAAACCTTCATAATTGGAACTCATCACCAGCATGTCACTCTTCACATACTCTTCCCCTATCTGCTTGGTAGGCCGGTTAAGGCAGACTGTACTCTGCAGTTCAGCTTTATCAATCATCTGCAGTAACATCTCCCGCCATTCTCCCTGACCATAAATATCCAGTTTCCAGTCGGTAAACTTTCCGGTATGCTGAACCAACTTCCAAGCCTGAATCAGGCGGTCAAACCCTTTCTGGTAGTCCAGACGTCCCACCGCAATCACCCGCTTGTTCATCACATCCGAATAAGCGTCACTCACATGCATGGCTGCATTGGGAATCACCTCGATGTTGGGTAAATCTCCCCAATACCCCTTGTCTTCATTGGTCAGCACCACAAACTTGTCAAAACGACGTACAATCTGTTCATCCTGCCGTGTACGCAGTTTATCAATCCATCCCAGCAACCCTTTCCGTCCATACTGCAAGCGGAAAAACTTGCAATAATGCAACTCCAGCACTTTCCTGCTTCCATCCTTTATATCCGGAATAAACGAAGATTCAGAAGGGTAAAGCGACACCACAATGTCCGGTTTCTCTTTCAGGAGCAATGCCGTCAATTTCCGTTTATGCTCCTTTCTTTTACGGAGATAACCGGTTATCTTTTTCCATGCCCCCTTTTCATTATCCTCCGAGTAATTGATGTCCAAATCTGTCATACGTACCTTCTCCGGAAACGGATAAAAAGGAGGACGCTGGTGCTGGTCAGTAGTAACCACAGAAACCTCCCATCCAGGAAGTTGTGAAAGGTAAGTAACCTTGTTCAGGAGTACCCGTTCCATTCCCCCAGGGTTATACGTGGAGTGGGTGCAGTAGATGATTTTCATGATGTAAATTTATCAAGTAAAGATTTCTGTTCCGCCATTTGATTATCTTCCTCACTAATGCAAAGGAACAATGCAAATACCAGGAATATATCTGAGGAAACCTTAAACCACACCGCAAAATTCAATAATAAAATAACAAAAAAAAGACTTCGGTACGAAGTAAAACGATTCATACACACCTTAGCCACCTTATACATAAAAAGACTAAAAGCCATCAATCCCATTAAACCAAAATAAAAGATGAATCGCAAATATCCTACATCGGTACCTTTATAAAATCCTCCCCATTTAGGACCTGTATAATAAGGATCCGCATAATAAGGATTATCAAAATAGCCATCTCCTATAAACCATGTCTTCAGATTATCAGGAAATACATACATGTTTTGAAGAATCTCATTGGAATGTACTTCCCATCTTCCTTTTTCTACCAAACTAAAGAATCCTTCAAAGCCAAAACGAAGATTTTCTTGAAACCCCGGATTTGTATAATATCCATAAGTTACCAACAAAATGACGACACACAAGATACCTACAAACCATCCCAATACCTGTATCATACCTGAATCTATCCGGAAAGTATAAATCCGAGAAACATAAAACAAATAAGCCAAAGCTACTATTAGCCCTACCGTCGTAGTACGAGACATCATATTCCCGATTACAGCAATTACAAAAAAGGCCACCAAATACAATCCAACATATGTCTTTTTATCTGTGGCAACAATTTTCAACAAGAGACTAATAATCATCACTAAAATCACTGAAAAGCGAGAACCTGCTACATCCAAACTGGCTCCAATCCCATACATTCGGTCTTCCATCTTCCCCATAAATCCAGTACTACCTAAAAAACTATCTACAAAGTTTTTTAAGGGTGGACATTGTGTCATGGTAAAAGCTATCAAACATTGAGCTACACATACCACAATCAAATAATTACATACCAGTTCCACAGAAATATATCCGTACAATTTTGAGATGGCCTGAATTACCACGTACGCTCCCGAAAGCCATACCCACATTGAAACAATGTAAGTAGCATAGGTATAATCGTAAGTATCATTCCATGTGACTGCAAAGAAACCAATCAACGACACTAGTCCCGCAATCAACGACAGTTGAAAAAAATCTCGATCAATTATCGACTTTCGCCCACGTGCCAATTGAATAATCAATATCACTAATCCTATTCCAGCCATTGCCATCTTCGTATTTATGCTTGGCAGAAAGGTAAATTCAAAAGGGAAAAAATAAAAACTGGTCAGAATGGTAAGTAATACCATTCCGACTATCCGAAATATCCACATAATTACCGATAAATCAATCCATATATTACTTTATGTATGCACTTATAGTACAACCATATCGCCCAAAACTGGTGTTTCCAAGCCAACCATTGCAAACCACGGCTCCGCCATGATAATTGCTTGTTTTGTAGAATATACTGATTAGCCTCAGGGTACCAGGACTGCCATAGTTTATATTTAGAAAAATCATCCGTAATCAGGAAAGGAAACTTCACATCCAATTGAAAGAAAGCCATTTCTTTTTTTAATTGGTCTCCAAACAATTGTTGTAAGTCGCTTAGCAATAACGATACATTATGTTGTAGTTCCTCCAAATGCCGATTAGAATAGGTCTTGCTGAAAGCACCTGTATTGAGTTGCACATAGTGGTAAAAGGCTTTTGGCAAATAGACCACTTTAGAGGCACGGGCAAAAAGACGCATAATGGTCATGTCTTCACCCATACCGTAGCCAGCAGGAAACGCTATGTTGTTTTCCACATACAATGACCGTCGTATCAGCTTATTCCATACATTAAATTTCATCACTCCACTCAACATTCCCTTCAAAGCCTCCATAGGCGTCAGGTATTCCGGCTGCTTCATGTACCGTTCGCTTTTAGCAAACGATAACCACCAGTCACACCACACGATATCCGCATCTGTTTCCGTTGCCTTGCGATAAAGCTGTTCAAGCATATCTGGTTCCACAAAATCATCACTATCACAATGAAAAATATATTCTCCTTGGGCTACAGCAAGGCCCGTATTACGGGCAGCAGGCAAACCTTTATTTTCTGCATGTGTCAGAACCTTTATGTGATTACTTCGTTTCGGATAATCAGCAAGTACTCTACGTAACACAGCGATACTGTCATCTGGTGAAGCATCATCCACAAAGATGTACTCTGCCTCCGTCAACGTCTGCTCCATCAAGGATTGAGCACAACGAGCTACAAAAGGCTCAACCTTATAAATTGGAACAATTACAGATACCTTATATAATTCTTTTCCCATAAACAAAGTAGCGAACTAAAATCTTGATACGTTTCCAAAGAGACAATTGGTCAAAAATATTCAATCGATAATAAAAAAAATCGAAGTAAAATTTTTCATTAAAGAAAGGTGACTTTCGATAATATTCCCACCAGAGATCAAAATTGATACAATATCCTTTCCAAGGTTTCTGCCCGTTGTAGTGAACAATCCCTTGTTTTAAAGCTTTATCTATATCACTTTGATTCCATAATTTCAAAATAGACTCATTATTATAAATTGAAGCTTGAACAATAAATGTTGACAAACAAAATTCTGGGTAAGCATCCGATAAAATACACATTGTAAAGTCCTCCACTCTTCCGTTACTTTGCCAATAAAAAACATGAAACGAATAATGAGTAAAGAAGAGTTCCTGTCCGTTTATGAAAGACAACAGGCCAGTGGCCTGACCATAAAAGATTTCTGTGAGAATGAGGCCTATTCATCCTCCTGTTTCCATTATTGGAAGAAGAAATTCGGCCTGAGCCGTACTTACACCAGCCATCCGGACAAGCTTCCTGATGATACATTCATTCCATTGGATCTGCGCCGCAGGGGCAATCTCCCGCCAGGTGCGGGTGGCGACGTAACGATAGAGCTTCCTTCCGGAATCAGGATCCACCTTGACAGCCATGGAAACCCTGAACTGACATTTGGATTGATACACAAATTATGCGGCCATGTTCTGTCTGAATGATACCATGCGCTATTTCCTGTGTCCGGGAAAGACGGACATGCGCAAGGGAATCAACTCTCTGTGCGGAGTGGTTCACGACCGGATGGGACATGACGTCCGTCTGGGCGATGTCTTCATCTTCATAAACAGAAGCAGGACCACCATGAAGCTCCTCCATGCTGAAGACGGCGGCATGGTATTGTATGTGAAACGTCTGGAAGAGGGCACGTTCCGGCTGCCGGCCTATGACAGCCGGAGCAGGTCTTATCCGATGGAATGGCGCGACCTGGTCATGATGGTGGAAGGAATCAGTGACAATCCGAACCAGAGGCTGAAAAGGTTAAAAGCCAGTAGAAAGAATGGCTTCTATTGAAAGTATTTTCATGTATCCGGTTGCTTATCTGCCGAAAAATCAGTATCTTTACATCATATAAAGAGATAGAAACGGATGATTCAGCAGGATACAATGGAACAGATAATCAGGAGTCAGCAGGAGCAGATAGCCGGTCTCCTGGAGACCAACCGTTCCCTTGTCGAATCCAACGGGAAACTGCTGGAACAGACGGATGCGCTGCAACGGAAGATACAGGAACTACTTTCACAGATAGCATGGCTGAACCGTCAGCTTTTCGGGCGGAGAAGTGAGAAGCTGGCGGCCCTGGATCCCAACCAGCTTTCCCTGTTCGATTCCGTTCCTGCAACCGGACAGAGTGAAAACATCCGGGAAGAGGACAGCAGCACAGCGGCTCCTTCAAAAGCAAAGCCCGATGGAAAGAAGAAGGAATCCCGGCGCAACCGCGAACTCCTGGAGGGACTGCCGGTAGTTGAAGTGGTGATTGAACCTGACCGGGTGGATTTGGGCCGTTACAGACGGATCGGCGAGGAACGTACCCGTACGCTGGAATTTGAACCGGGCAGGCTGTATGTAAAGGAGACTGTCCGTCCCAAATATGGACTGAAAGACAACCTGAGTCTTCCCAGGGAAGGTGAAAGCGGCGTAATCATTGCTCCGCTTCCACCTTCTCCTGTTTACAAATGTCTGGCCGGTTCCACCATGCTGGCCGAAATGCTCCTGCAGAAATACGAATATCACGTTCCATTCTACAGGCAGGTCAAGGAGTTCCGCCATTTGGGTGTCCGTCTTTCCGAAAGCACGCTGAGCGGCTGGTTCAAGCCTGTGTGTGAACTGCTGAGACCACTTTATGACGAGCTGGTCCGGCTGGTTGTCGGCTGCGGGTATGTCCAGGCGGACGAGACCACTGTAAGGGTAATCAGCAAGGGAAAAGGGAAGGCCGACAAGGAGTATCTGTGGATGGTCAGGGCGGTCATGGAAAAGCTGGTCATTTTCCATTACGATGACGGTTCCCGTTCGGGACAGACTATAAGGAAACTGCTGAAGGACTTCAAGGGATATCTGCAGAGTGACGGTTACAGTGCCTACAATGTATTTGAAGGTACTGAAGGAGTGTGCCTCATTGCCTGCCTGGCCCATATCAGACGTCATTTTGAGATGGCTCTGGAGGAAAACAGAAGTCTGGCGGAGCATGCCTTGAAAATAATACAGGAGATTTATCGGACAGAGCACTTTGCCGACTTTCGGGAATATACGCCGGAAGAACGGCGTGAACTGCGGATACGTCAGTCCGCACCCCTGCTGGATTCCTTTGAAAAGTGGATGGAAAGCACATATATCAAGGTTCCGCCCAAAAGCCGGATGGGACAGGCCATCTCCTATGCGTATCCGTTATGGCCCAGAATGAAGGCCTGTCTCAAAGACGGCAATATAAAGATAGACAATAATCTGGCTGAAAATGCGATACGTCCTCTGACACTCTCAAGAAAGAACTTCCTCTTCTGCGGGAATCATGAGGCCGCGGAAAATACAGCGG
>ERZ1027150.453-NODE-453-length-36087-cov-9.645648_pt1 | contig 36087 bp, 27 predicted proteins | sample MGYA00519276_ERZ1027150 | MGnify/ENA primary metagenome ERZ1027150 (study PRJEB26926, sample SAMN06164860) | human gut metagenome | biome: ENVO:00009003; feature: ENVO:2100002; material: ENVO:00002003 | host: Homo sapiens | place: USA | collected 2012 ... | reverse complement strand
ACGGTATTTTAACTGTGCCAGTTCCACCTGGATTTTTCCCTCACTGGTAGTTGCTCTTGCCGCAAAAATATCCAGAATGATCAAAGTACGATCCATCACTTTTGTATCCAGCATGTCTTCCAGATTGCGAAGCTGCGCCGGGGAAAGTTCATCGTCACACACAATTCCGGTTGCACCAAGTTCCTCCACAAGTAACTTTAATTCCGCCACCTTTCCAGAACCGATATAAGTTCCCGGATGAATGAGTTCCCGCTTCTGGATCATAGTTCCGACCACCGTTGCTCCTGCTGTTTTTACCAGTTCTGCAAGCTCTGCAACAGAATCCTCTGCGTCATCTCCATCCTGCTCACTCACGCCTACAAGAATTACTTTTTCTTCTATCTCTTCTATTTTAAATGCTTCTGCCATTCTATTCTCCGTTATTGTTTCCTGTGGTCTCTTTTATTGTACCGGTGTCTGCGCCTCTTCTGGTGTCTGTGTATCTTCCACTGTCTGCGTATCCTCCGTCACGGCTTCCTCTGTATTCTCCACAGGCGCTGTCTGTTCCATACGGTTTTTCAGGAAAATATATTCACGCTGCGCACTCGCATCATCCGGATAAACCTGTACATACTCCTGTACCACGTTCCATGCAGAATTAAAATCGGATGTATATTCATAACAAATGATGAGATTCTGCATTAGTTCTCTTTTGTTTGTCACATTTTCCATTGCAATGCCCTGTTGTAAATAAGTGAGTGCACCGGAATAATTTCCTTTTGCCATCTCAATTTCCCCGAGTGCATTCATTGCCTCGGAATCTGCAGTTCCTGAGTTTACATAATTCTGATAATAGGTCTCTGCGTTTTCGGAATCGCCCTGCGCCTCATACACCTGCGCAATGTAAAGATTTGCGATGACGCTCTCCTTATCTAAAGCCGACTTCAACTCTGTCTGGGCATTATCGTACTGTCCAAGATCATAGTAAATTCTTCCGCGCCATGCATAATCCTCGGCACTGTTGCCTTTGATATCAAATGCTTTATTTAAGTATTCTTCCCCTTTTTCCGTCATATCATAAGCAGAAAGATTCTCGTAAATGTTGACATAAAGTTCGTAATCGCTGCTGTTATTTTTTACTGCCTCATCAAAATCCGAAACGGCACCCTCGGTATTCCCCTGTTTCAGATAAACACAGCCGCGCAGATAATAAGCGTCTGCCGCCTTTTTATCATAATCAATGATCGCTGTGTAAGTGTCCACTGCCCCCGCGGAATCGCCACCGGCATACTGCGCCGCCGCCTTATAGTAGCAGATATCTAATTCGTTCTCGGTGATTTTCCCAATGCACTGTCCCAGCGCACTGTTAAATGCATCCACGGCTCCTGCGTAATCGCCGTTTTCCATCGCATTGATTCCAATCTGACGGTAAGCAGTCTGGTTTTCTTTGCGCTCATTGGTACAGCCTGTCATAAGCGTGAAGCTTAACAGGGTAAGCGCTGTGATATATGTAAATTTCTTTTTATTCATGAAAATAAGTCCTCTGTTAATTTTGTCCACAGTGCACGCCCATGAAATCAAAGATTTCATGGGCTCACGGGCATTCGCCCTATCAGTCTTCAAAAATATCAAATACATCGTGCAAGCACTGCATTTGATATTTTTTCCTCCTGACACTGCTCATTGCTTTATGCACATTATAAATCATACGCCCAAATATTCCAAGCAATTTATAAAACAGATTCCTTCATTTCCCTGCCAGCGTTACTGTGCATAGTTTTTTCCTTCCGCAGTATCTGGCACTGTTTCACTGCCTACTCCCATTATATGTGTTGTTGGCAGATTTTACAACACACAAAAAAGAGGCGCACACCGCACTTTACATACGGCGCACGCCACTTTGTATATAGATCATATACTCCCCTAATTTTACTGATGCTGAATTTTATAAATGCCAGATATCGTTACATTCACAGATGCTCTGCGAATGTAACGTTCGCAGCTCTCATGAATAGTTTTGCTTCGCAAAAGGAGAGCTGCTCACACCTGAATCATTTTCTTACGCATCAGAACAGCAAGTGTTCTGATGCTATATTTTACAGATGCCAGATGTCTTCGTTGTACTGTGCAATGGTTCTGTCAGATGAGAAGAAACCTGCCTGGCTCATGTTTACGAGCATTTTTTTCGCCCATGCCATACGGTCTTCGTAATCTGCAAAGATGCGCTCTTTTGCAGCAACATATTCCTCGAAATCCGGTAATGTCATGAACCAGTCTTTGTTTAATAATTCATTGTAAAGACGCTCTAAGTTTTCTCTGCATCCGACTGCCATCATCTCATCACTTACGATGAAGTCGATCGCACGTCTGATGTTCTCATCATTGTCATAGTAGCTTCTGGAAACATAATCTGCTTTTGCATAGTGCTCGATCACCTGCTCAGAAGTCTCACCGAAGATGTAAATGTTATCGTCCCCAACGAACTGATGCATCTCAACGTTTGCACCGTCCATAGTACCGATCGCCACTGCACCGTTTAACATGAATTTCATGTTGGATGTTCCGGATGCCTCTTTGGAAGCAAGGGAAATCTGCTCATGGATATCTGCTGCCGGGATTAATTTTTCAGCTAATGTTACATTGTAGTTTTCTACCATAACAACTTTTAAGTATGGAGAAACCTCAGGATCTTTGCTGATCAGTTCCTGTAAGCAAAGGATCAGATGAATGATATCTTTTGCAATGACATAAGCCGGAGCTGCCTTTGCACCGAAAATAACAGTGATCGGACGGGCTGGTTTTTTGCCTGCTTTGATCTCAAAATATTTGTGGATCACATAGAGTGCGTTCATCTGCTGTCTCTTATACTCATGCAATCTCTTGATCTGGATATCGTAAATAGAGTTCTCGTTTAACTCGATACCCTGTGTTTTTGCAAGATAATCTTTTAATTCTGCTTTCTTTGCATTTTTAACATCAAGAATCTTCTGCAATACTGTTTCATCATTTACAAATGCACCTAATTTTTCAAGTTCGGTTGCATCTTTCTTGAAGCCGTCACCGATCAGAGATTCAAATAATGCGGTGAGTTCCGGATCACAGTGTAATAACCAGCGGCGGAATGTGATACCGTTTGTCTTGTTGTTGAACTTCTCAGGATAGATCTTGTAGAAGTTGTTAAGCTCAGAGTTCTTTAAGATCTCTGTGTGAAGGTATGCAACACCGTTGATGCTGTAACCGTAATGGATATCCATGTGTGCCATATGGACACGTCTCTCATCATCGATGATCGCTACGGATTTATCATCAAATTTTTTCACAACACGGCTGTTTAATTCGTAAATGATCGGCATTAACTGTGGAACAGCCTTCTCTAAGAAATGGATCGGCCATTTTTCCAGAGCCTCTGCTAAAATGGTATGGTTTGTGTAAGCACATGTTTTGGATACAATATCAATTGCCTCATCCATTAAGATTCCACGTTCCATTAATAAACGGATCAGTTCAGGAATTACCATACTTGGATGTGTATCGTTGATCTGAACTACTGCGTACTCATTTAATTTGTGTAAATCGCCGCCTCTTGCAAGTGTCTCATCAATGATCAGTCTTGCTGCATTGCTTACCATGAAGTACTGCTGGTAAACACGGAGGATACGTCCCTTATCATCAGAATCATCCGGATATAAGAATAATGTAAGGTTCTTTTTGATGTCCTCTTTATCAAAATCAATTCCATCACCAACTAAGCTTTCATCTACTGTCTCTACATCGAATAAATGAAGCTTTGTGGTACGGTTGTTATATCCTAATACATCAATATCGTACATTCTGGACTGCAGATTGAATCCACCGAACTGAATGGTGTATGCTCGATCTGTCTTTGTCAGCCAGCTCTCTTTCTCGATCCATGGGTTTGGAGTCTCATGCTGGAGATTGTTCTCAAATACCTGTTTGAATAATCCGTAGTGGTAATTTAAACCAACACCGTCACCGTTTAAACCAAGTGTAGCGATAGAGTCAAGGAAACATGCTGCAAGACGTCCAAGTCCACCATTTCCCAAAGATGGTTCCGGCTCAACCTCCTCGATCTCTGCAAGGCTCTTGCCATTGTCTGCCAGTAATTTTTTTACATCCTCATAAATTCCAAGATTGATCAGGTTGTTGGATAATAATTTTCCGATCAGGAATTCTGCTGAAATATAATATAATTTTCTTTTTCCCTCGTTGCTGACTTTCTCCTCTGCCATTCCTTTTGTCATTTCAAGTAAAGAGAAGTATAATTCTTTGTTACTGCACTGGGAAATTGCTTTTCCTGTTCTTTTTGTTACGATTTCCTGTAAATTCATGATTTACTCCTTTCCTTGCGCCTGTTGGCGAAAGCTTATTGTATTGTCCGCCGCATTTTCTGCCGCAGTTGTTTTCGTGTTTTTTCGTAAAACTGATGTTTTATGATTACATTATATGCACGAAGGAATTTTTAATCTTGTAATATTCCATATAAAAGTGGTACAATCCTATCATGTTAAGAATGAGTTATTATTTCAACCACCTTGAAATTGTGTAAACGTCACAAAATCAGCAGTCTATTTTTGTGCACTTTTCAATCATACTGTTCGATTTCCCAGATTACGACACAAAGTGCATGTTTTCGACACAATAGAATCATCGCAAAGGAGTATGTACCTTATGAATATACTGGAATACGAAAATTATCAGGAAAAAATCTCCCATGGAAACCCTTTATTTCCATATATCACTTATCTGTGTTCTATCCCACTGGATTTTTCTTATGTGCCGATCCACTGGCATGACGAAATGGAGATTATCTATATAAAGAAGGGACACGGCATTATCACCGTGGACTTCACACAATACCAGGTCAGTGCCGGAACGCTCGCACTTATCATTCCGGGACAATTACATTCGATTGAACAATACGAAAACGAAAGTATGGAATATGAAAATATTATTTTTCATCCGCAGATTCTTTTATCCAAGCAGACCGACACCTGCAGCACTGACTATTTTTCCCCGCTGATGGACGGAACGCTCACAATTCCGGTACTCTATCAGCCCGGTGATCCCTATTACAAAGAGATTTCCGCCTGTGTCGATGCAAACGATGAAATCAGCAAAACCAATCCGCCAGCTTACCAGCTTTTCATCAAAAGCCAGCTTTTTATGCTTTTTTATATTCTTTTCAACAAGTGCAGTTCCAGAAATGTCCAGAAAAAAGATTACAAATCTCTGGAAAAAATGAAGTTGATCTTAAAATTTGTGGAAAATAATTACATGGAAAAAATCACGATTGAAGATGTAGCAAAAGAAGTCAGCTTAAGCCAGTCACATTTTATGAAATATTTTAAAAATACGATGGGAACCTCCTTTATCGACTATCTGAATGAATACCGGCTGACGATGGCTTCCAGACTTTTGATTTCCTCCGATTCTTCGATTTTAGATATCGCAGCGGAAGTGGGATTTGATAATCTTTCCTATTTTAACCGGTCGTTCAAAAAACGCTTCCAGCAGACCCCGAGGGAATACCGGAAGCGTTATGCACAGCCGTAACTAAGATTATCATATAACATAATATCCTACAATACCGCAGACGATTCCTGCCAGCGCGCCCAAAATGATATCCTTTGGCTCATGCACTCCGACCAGCACGCGCACAATGCCCAGAAGCAAACCAATGATTCCGAGCAGTACCCCTGCTCCCGGATGCTCATAAAAAATCGTCATCGCAATAATAAAAACAGAAAATACATGCCGGCTTGGAAATGATTTTCCTTTTGTGTCTTTTTCCAGTACCGGCGGCATGTCAAATTTTTCATACGGTCTTGGCGCATTGATGATTTTCCGGACAACGGAAAGTCCCACGAAGGACACTGCCGGAACGAGTATCGCCCGCCAGAGCCACGGATTTTTGTCCGTAAACAGCATGAAAAGATAGAGCGGATACACGCAGAATACCAGTGCTGTCAGCATATGATTCAGACTCGTCACACGCTTCGCCCGTTCCTGATTGCTCCGAAGCGGTTCTGTAATTTTGATATACTGTTCTTTTGTCATGGCAAAAATCATATCCTTCCCGGTAATTGTTTTATAAATCTATGGTTTGAGATTATCTTAATATTACACTTCGCTTCCGATGACTGCAAGCACTGCCCCTATAAAAATAAAGAAATCAGACACATTAAAAATAATCCTCCGAAACCATTTCGGTCCGGTCTGAAACCGCACATAATCCACAACATGGTGCTTTGTATAGCGGTCATATAAATTGCTCAGTCCGCCGCCGGCTAACATGGCAAGTCCCGTTTTTGTGAGTTTTTTTCCAGTTATCCGCATTGCAAAATAATAAATGACTGCCACAAAAACCATAATGACACTGTGTATCACAGTCATGGCTTTCGGATGTTTTGCAAGAAGATTTAACGTTGCACCTTTGTTGTAGAACTTCTCTATGCAGATTTTTCCACCGAGACGTGGATGTTTTACTTTTCTTGCGTATTTTTTATCAATGTATTTTTTCAGAAAAAAATCAAGCGTAAAAATCGCTGCAGTGATTGCTAAATAGACCATGCCGCAGGCTCCCTTCTTCCTCTCTCCTGCACCCATTGTAGCACATATTTTTTTCATTAAAAACGTTTTTATACAAAAAAAACAGGAAACCTTTGAGATTCCTCAAAAGCTTCCCGCCTCTTATCTGAACCAAATATAATTTTTCCTACCCCTTCACACTTCCAAGTGCAATTCCCTGCACAATATAGCGTGACAGGAACAAATAAACAATGATAACCGGGAAAATGGAGAATGCGATCATCACATAGACCTGCCCCATATCAAACTTCAGCCAGTCTGCTGCACGAAGCTGTGCGATCAAAATCGGCAGTGTCTTTTTGTTATCACTCTGTAAAATCAATGCCGGAGTAAAGTAATTGTTCCAGCTGCTCACAAATCCAAAAATTGCCTGGACAGCAATTGCCGGTTTCATTAACGGAAGTACAATGGAATTGAATGTGCGGAACTCCCCGGAGCCATCAATCCGCGCTGCCTCGATCAGTGATAAAGGCAGGGTACTTTCCATATACTGTTTCATGTAGAAAAATGTAATCGGTGCTGCAACCGCCGGAACGATCAATGGAATAAATGAATCCATCAGATTCATACTGCGCATTAATCTGATAAATCCAAGTGCTGTCACCTGTGTAGGAATCATCATAACTGCAAGAATAAATGTATAAATATATTTTTTCAGCCTGAAATCATAAGCGTGGATTGCATAAGCTGTCATGGTGGAAAAATAAACCGTCAATACTGCACTTAAGGATGAAATGATCAGACTGTTCACAAGGCCTTTGATGACCGGAAGTGTTCCATGCAGCAGATTGTTCCAGTTATCGAATAAATGTGTGCTCGGAACCGCGGTAAATCCTGCCTGAAGTTCTCCGTTTGATCTGGTTGCATTAATAAATAATACATAAAACCAGAACAGACAGAAAAAAGATATTATGATCAGGACTGTGTATGCAATCAATCTTCTTGCATGCAATCCCAGACCTTTCTTAACTTCCTGTTTTCTCATGCCAAATCACCCCTTTCTCTTATCGTTTCCGGTCAGTTTAAATACAACAATACTTAAAATACCTGTGATGATAAACAGTACAACAGAAACTGCACCCGCCATACCATAGTTCTTACTGTACAAATGATTGTTCAGGAACATAATCAGTGTCATCGTAGAACGCACCGGATTACCCGTACCATTTGTCAAAATCTGTGGCACATCAAATAACTGAAGTCCACCGATCAGTGAAGTGATCAGTACATATACCAGAATTGGACGCAACAGCGGCAATGTAATGCGGAAGAAAACCTGTGTGGATGTTGCACCGTCTACTTCAGCCGCTTCAAATAATGAAGTGTCAATTCCCATCATTCCTGCCATCAGAAGAATCGTAGTATTACCAAACCACATCAGACAGTTCATAAAGGCGATCAGCCCTCTGGTACTTCCCACATTGGAGAGGAACTTATATGGTTCTGTGATGAATCCCATTTGAATCAACAAAGAATTGATCGGTCCGCTCTCTGCAAACAAAGTGAAAAATAACATTGAAAATGCAGATGCCATGATCAGGTTTGGCAGATAGATCACGGTCTTGAAAAATCTGGAACCTTTTAGTTTCAGGCGCACATCCGAAAACCATGCTCCCAATAATAAAGACAAAAAAATTTGCGGAACAAAACACATAATCCATAAAATCATCGTGTTTTTCGCATAGATCCAGATATCGCCACCCTCAAAAAGTTTGATATAGTTCTGTAATCCTACAAAATTTGGACCAACCTGTGTCAGTCCTGACATATAATTCTCAAAAAAGCTGTTATAAATGGTACTAAACAACGGAATCAGCTGGAATATGACGTATACCACGATAAACGGAACCAAAAAAATGTATCCCCATTTGTTATATCTGACCGCTTTTCCTCCACTTTTCTTCATAACGCCTGTGCCTCCTTTATCCCGGTATATTCACAAATCGTGAAGCATCAATTTCAAATATCAGGATTGCGGAAAATCAACATCCTCTATGGTTGTTCATTTTTCGCAATCCTATCTTCTTAATTGCCACTCGGGCAATCACATAATGTTTCCTTAATATGTAAGTTCCGGATATTTCTCTGTAATACCTTTGTAGAATAAATCAAGCGCTTCCTCTAAGGTTGCATTATCTTCAAAGTAGTTTTTCATTGCTTTCTGGAACCCTTCATTGCATCCCTGATCATATGGAGAAAGGTTGCTTAAGTCGAGGCTATATACACCTGCACAGTACATCTCAAGTGGATTCTGTCCACCTAAAATTTTGCTGGAGTAGCTTGTATCCTCTGCCATCTCTTCCATTACAATCTGGTTATTTACAAAATCATCATCATCTACAACGATCTCTTTCATGACATCTGCATCGGTTGTCATCGTAAGCATAATATCTTTGATGGTTGCTGCGTTATCCGTACCTGCTGCAGCAGCGATCCATGTACCACCCCAGAAGAAGCCCTGTGGTCCTTCAGCAGCACCCCAGCCTCCTTCGTATCCGATAGAACCTTCTGTATCAGCAGCCATAGAGAAGTTTACTAACCATGCTGGTCCAAAGTAGCAGAATACTTTTCCTTCCGGGAAGAAACCTTTTCTCCAGTCATCGCTCCACATATCGTGAACACCAGTCTCACCGGCATCTACCATTTTCTTGGAGTCTTCCACCCATTTCATAATATTATCATCAATGTTTACTTTTCCGTCTTCTACCCATTTGGAAGTAACATTGTTCGAATATACACGGTATGTATCATTTACAGAAGATGTCATCTGATATCCGGCAGCTTTCATCTTTTCTGCTGTAGCGTTGAAGGTATCCCAGTCAGAAACATATTTCTGGACTTCTGCCGGATCATCGGATCCTAATACTTCTTTTGCAGCTTCACGGTTGTAGAATAATACACCCGGGCATCCCTGCCATGAAACACCTTTTAATACACCGTTCGAATCTGTTACAATATCTTTTGTATACTGGTACTGATCTTTCAGATCTTCGTCTGTGATTCCGAGATCTGCGACCGGCATTGTGTAATCTGTATCAACATATTTCAATGCATAATCTGCTTCTAATAAGAATAAGTCAATCTTATCATCCGCTGCAGCAGAATCCTGAGCTAAAAGATTTGCATCCAGGTTGTTCTGGTATGCATTGTCATCACTTGGTGTGATATTCCATTTTACTGTGATGTCCCCAATCTTGCCTGTTGTAGCATCCACTTCTTCATATTTGTCATAGTGTGCTTTCAGACGTCTCTGGAACTCATCATTCCAACAATAGATGTTCAAAACTTTTCCTTCATCTGCTGCAACAGTCTCTCCGTCCGCTGCCTCTGTAGATGCTGCTGCGTTGTCTGCTGCATCCTGTTTCTGTCCTGCATCCCCTGAAGCTGCGTCGCTTCCGCATCCAGCAAGCATGGATGCTGTCATTGCTGTAGCAAGTAATGCTGATAACAATTTTTTCTTCATGTTTTCTTCCTCCCTAAATATGTCTGGTTCGTTTTTGTAAGTTTATTGTATGTTTTTTCCCACTCATAATATATAAAATTCATTGACAAAATATCATTTTCATGCTATCTTTTGCATCAATATAGTATTACATTAGACTGTGAATTTTACGAAGTGAAAAAGCAGGGTAAAATCAGGGGGTTACCTATGGATCTTTCTAAAGAATGGTATCGGAGTGAATTTGTAAATCAGGAAATGTTAGAACAGCACCGTGTCATTGAAACTGAATATACGTTCTATGACGCGATTGCAAATGGAAATATCGAATATGTGCAGGATAACTGTATAAATCAGACCTTCACAAACCCGGATGGAATGGGAAAACTGTCCGACGACAAACTTCAGAATATCCGCTATCACTTTGTTGTCACGACCGCCATGATCACAAGATACTGTGTGCATGCCGGAATGGAACAGGAACAGGCATACAGTCTCAGTGACTTTTATATTTTAAAAATGGATAAATGCAGGACGATCGACCAGATCAGCAGGCTGCACGATACGATGTGTCTTGATTTTTGCAGCCGCATGAATGAATTGAAACGCCGGCAGATTCTCTCCAAACCGATTGTACTCTGTTTAAACTACATTTATAGTCATATCCACTACCGCATTACCATCAAAGAATTGGCCGAATACCTGAGTCTGTCGGAAAGTTACCTGTCCAAATTATTTTTAAAAGAAATGGGAATTCCGCTCAGCCACTATATCACCGATTTAAAAATAGAAAAAGCAAAAAATCTGCTGCAATATTCAGATTACAGCATTGTCGAAATCGCCAATTATTTCTCTTTTGCTTCCCAGAGCCATTTTATTCAGGTTTTCCAGAAAAAAACTGGCATTACACCTTATAAGTACAGAATAATGTACTTCCGGACAAACTGGGAAGCGCCAAAGAAATCTTAAAAACTTTTTTTCGTAACTCTATGACATAATGTATTCAATCTCTGTGTGGTCTGTCAACATCGATTCTGCAACATAGCTGCCATCTGTTTCCACACCGTTTACAATCATTTTTATGCATCCACACTGTGCATGGTTACGGTTCTTCACAACAATATGTAAGTGTTTTCCACGGAAATCTTTTTCGATTTCAAACTGTTCCCACTCTTTTGGAATAGAAGGTGCTATGCGCAGTCCTTCAAAATCAGGCCGCATTCCAAGAATTCCCTCTACACAGCCCACCATCACGGTAGATGCCGTTCCTGTCAGCCAGTGTACATGGGAACGCCCGAACTGCGGGCTTGCCTTTCCCTCTGTAAACTGTCCATAGCAGTATGGCTCTAACACCCGGATCTCTGCGTCCGCATTCTGTGCTGCCGGTGAATTCTCCATAAAGTAAGTGAATGCCCGGTCTCCGTGTCCAAGCAGCGCCTCTGCCAGAATCAGCCAGCCCTGTGACTGGGAGAAAATACCTGCATTTTCCTTTGTTCCTGCATTGTAGATCACTGCCAATGCTCCCTCAAATGCTTCTTTATGATATGGCGGATCCATAAGGATCGCACCAAACTTTGTGTTCAGCTTCTCATAAACATTTTCCATTGCTTTTTCTGTCTGCTCTTCTGTCGCAAGCCCGCTGATCACACTCCAGCTCTGCGGATTCAGCCACATATTTGCCTCGTTGTCCGTTCTCTTTCCGATTGTCTCTCCTGCCTCTGTAAATCCGCGGATGAAACGGTCTTCATTCCAGCAGAACTCATTGATCACATCCCCCTGCTGTTTCTGTTTTTCTTCCAGATATGCAATATAATCTGTATCGCCTTTATACTCCGCAAATTTCTTCAGAATTGTCATTGCATAATAAAACTGCATCGCAACAAATGAAGACTCTCCTGCTTTTCCAAGTCTTAAACAATCATTCCAGTCGGCATAAAGTCCTGCCGGCATTCCGTGTACACCAAGATGATTCATGGAGAAATCAACTGCACGTTTCAAATGCTCATACACAGTTCCTTCCTCTTTGTCTGCAAAAGGGATCACCTCATCTAAAAATGCCATGTCACCGGTTTCGGAAATGTACTTATAAACGGTTGGGAACAGCCAGAGTGCATCATCTGCGCGATACTCCGGATGTCCTGTCTCGTTTACATAAGATGCATCTTCCGGTGTATCCTCATGCCCCGGATTGTGTGTAAATTTTACAAGCGGAAGTCCTGCTCCGTGATGCACCTGTGCAGAAAGCATGAAACGTATCTTATCTTTTGCCATCTCAGGTGCAAGGTGGATCACACCCTGGATATCCTGCACGGTATCACGATATCCGTAACCATTTCTTAAACCACAGTAAATGAAAGACGCTGCTCTTGACCAGATAAATGTCATGAAGCAGTTATAGGCATTCCATGTATTGATCATAGTATCAAATTCAGGACTTGGAGTTTTCACCTGAAAATGCTCTAATTTCTCATGCCAGTAACCGATCAGTTCTTTTACTTCTTTCTCACAAATCTCTTTTGGATTACTGTAATGTGCACAGATTTCTGCTGCTTCCTCATCATATTTCATTCCAAGAAGGAATGCGATATTTTTGCTTTCTCCCGGCTGTAATATAAGGTCCAAAACAAGCGCTCCACAACTGTTCTCATTATAATTTAAAGTATTATCCAGTTTTCCGTTTACCACACCTGCCGGATTGGAATAATTGTGATAATGTCCGATAAAGTTCTCTTTTGAACCACAGTAAGATGTCACTTCCGCTCCTGCTGCCCCGAAGAACCGTTCTATCACAACTTTGTGATCGACCTCAACGCCTTCCTCCTGTCCATCTAAATTACCATGGATGAGCTGACGGATTCTGTTTTTTTCGAACTGTGTTCTTGTGATGAACTGGGAATACTGGAGATTCACCTGATCCTGTTCGTAATTGCTGTTATTGGTAAATTCCGCATAACCCGTGATCGTCAGTTTTCTTACTTTATCAGAAGTATTGGTGACATTTAAATCCCACACTTCATAAGATGCATTGAGTGGCACATAATAAAGTGCTTCTGTTCTGATATCTTTATATTCCGCATTGATTTTTGTATATGCAGTTCCATGATGACACTCACTCTTATAAGTTTTTAAATCTTTTCCGACCGGCTGCCAGGATGCAGACCAGAAATCATTTTCATCCTCATCTCTGATGTAAATGTATCTTCCCGGCTGATCAAAATCGTTAAAAATGTAACGAAGAATTCTTCCGTTTGCACCTGATTTTGCAAAGCTGTATCCGCCTGCGTTGTTTGAAATGATCGCACCATATTCCGGGGAACCAAGATAATTGGCCCACGGTGCCGGAGTGTCCGGTCTTGTAATCACATATTCTCTCTTTTCATCATCAAAATATCCGTATTGCATGTTCTGTCTCCTCGTTTTTTTATTATTTTAAAATCACGTTTACCGTATAGCATCCACCATTTGATTTTTCAATGGATGTTTTGCTTATCACTGCTTTCTTCCCTTCCATCCGGATGTCTAATTCCGGCATGGCAGCAACCTCACTGATCTGATAAGCTCCATAATCTTTCTTCTCCGCATTGTGATAACGGATCACAAAGGTATTGCCTGCAAACTCCAGATGCACACCTGCATTTCCATCATCATCAAACTGCTCCTTCACCAGTTTCGGTTCTAGTACAAGATCACCAAAACTTCCCTTCACACCAAAAACCTCTGTGATGATCGTAAGCATATACCAGCTCGCCGCACCGGTCAGATAAGCATACATGCCTCTGCCTTCTGCGTTAAAATATTCCGGGATTCCGGGATAAATTCTGCTTGTGTCAAAATCCAGTGCTGTATCTGCCAGTGTCTGCAATGCCTTGTATCCTTCCCGGATAAATCCTCTCTGATAAAGAGCATTGGCATACATGACCGTCATGTGTGAAAATACAGCTCCGTTTTCTTTTTCCCCGTAAGCAAAACCAAACATTCTGCCAAGATCAAATTTATTTTCATGGAAATTGGTATTCAGACGATAGCCTCCGGCATCCTTGTCATACAGATAGGTGTCTGCGCTCTCGCAGACTGCCTGTACCTGTTTTTCATCGGCTGTTCCACTCATAATGGCAAAGACCTGACCGGTGAGCATCATGCGTACATTGTTATCATATTTACCTTCCACCCTATTGCCATGATTATCATAATAGCTGTTAAACCACGCATGGTCTGCCCCATCATTGACCCATTCCTTCTGACGGATATACTCCATCATCCAGTCTGCCTTGCTGTAAAGACTCTCTGTAAGTTCATCTATCGCAACTGCCACTGTTCTTCCACTGACGTTATGACGGCATTTTTTTGTATAAGTCTTTAATAACTCCTGCTTTGCCTGAATATCTGTATACAAAGTATCTTCATCTGAAAGCAGCATCTGCATTTCTTCTAAAATTTCAATTTCTGTGCAGCCACACTGTTTTTCCAACGCTTTCAGGTAATCTGCAAGCTGCCGCAGATTTCCGGCATACGCACAGGTGAAGGCCACACTTTCGCCTTTCTCCTCTGCCATATCAAGTGCATCGTTCCAGTCTGCACCACGAAGTCTGATGATGTTATGATCTCCGACTTCATAAAATGCACAGAGATTCTGCAGTAAAAGGTGTTCTAACACACTTCCGTAATAAACAGCATTGTCCTCCGTTTTCTGGATCTCTCCATATGCACTGTCCCACTCCTCATCAATGGCTGTGCCTCTTTCCACCTGGCGGTCTTTAAAATATGAAACTTTTTTCAGAAGGATCTCAATATCCCCTGTCTGGTCAATGTAAAGCTTTGTTGTCAAAAACGGCCAGAATCCGTGATCCATCCAGACACGCGTGATATGATTGCGGTCAGCAATAAATTCTCCCTGTTTCTCTCCGATGATGGTCGCATTGCTTCCGTCCATCCGCACACCACCGTAATTGTCTAAGATCATCTGTCTGACTCCTGACGGATTCATCAATAAGAGAGCCAGACAATCCTGCCAGAGATCGCGCCAGCCTCTGCCGCCTTTTCCATAATCATGGTGTGGCAGAAATGAACATCCATAGATTCTTCTTAAGATTGGCTGAAAACTTACCCAGCGCATATAATTATCAAAATCCTCATTGCCCGTGTAATATTTTACATTTACTTTTTTCTGCCAGTAATTTTGTGTTTTCTGAAGTGCTTTATTTACCTGTGCACTGGTTGCATAATCGGCTGCCACTTTCCGGATCTCATCCGCATCTTCTGTCACCCCGATGATGACCGTATAAGTTTTTGCTTCTCCAGGCTGCAATGTGCTCTCTTCAAACCGGATGCCGCCCACTGCTTCTTTTCCTTCTGCATGGTATCCCGCTTTCACGCCGTCCCTGTTTTCCAATACCGCTCTTGGATGTGTAAAACTTCCCCCTTCCCCGATAAACAGATCGACAGTCGGGTAAAAATCTCTTGGACTGTTTCCCTCTCCATCCATACCGCAGACATAATAAACCATCTCATTTTTCTTATGTCCACGTTCATCAAAGGACATCGTCGGTCTGACACATACCCCGTTTGTTGTAACCGTAATGCGGTGCAGCAGAGAAGTTACATGTCTGTGATCCCGGATATTATCTGCACTTCTTCCATAAATCGGAACTGCTGCAACAGGTGTGATCGTCCGTGCAGCTTTGCTCTCATTACAGATCTCCACCTGCATGATCTCTGCTGCATGTGCAAGTGGCGCAAAAGAAGTTACTTTTGCAGACAATCCATATTTTTCAGAAGAGCGTGTGACTGTCTGCCACATAAATCCTGCTGTCAGGGTACTTTCTTCCTGCTCCTCTGTAAACCGGTTCAGTTCTGCTTCTGCGGACGCACCTGTTACAGACCAGCTTCCGATCCCCTTTATCTGGCACCAGAAATTTCTGGTAGAACGGTTATTATGTAAATTTTCTGCACTTACCGGCTCCATCAGGAATGTGTTCTGATCCACTTTGGAATCTCCGCCAAAATCCGGTGTCACTGCTGCTTTTAATCCTTTTTCATTCGCCACCGGCAGATACAGATAACTGTAATTTTCTGCCTTATCTAAAGTAAATGTTCCATCTTTATCCAAAAAACGTACTGCTGCCATAGTTCCTCCTTGTTCTGTTCATTGATATTTTTAACTGTTCTTATCATAGCGGAACATATCAGCAAAAAATGCCCCGCTTATTCTGCCAGCATCACTGCTGAAATATTTTCAACGGTGATAGTATGCGCTCCTAACTTTTGTCCACCTTCCGGTGTTCCTAAGAGCAGCACGAACTCACCTGTTTCGGTTGACTGCTCACTCCACGTTGGATCCACTGTATATTCTTTTGTTTCTCCTGCCTTCAATGTAATATCATCATAAAATCCTTTATATCCATTCTCCGGGTCTCTGAATCCAAGTTTTACGACACGGTCAATGCTGGATGTAATATTAAATTTAATCTCATATTTATTTCCCTGGATCAATGTGAGATTCTGCTGGGCAGCCTGAACATCCCAGTTATTGGTTCCGGAATTTTCCAGTGTAAACAAGAATGTTCCATCTGTTTCCTTCTGTGTTCCATTGCATTCATCAGCAATGCTGCTCCAAAGTCCTGTCAGCATATTTTCTCCCACCGGAACAACCGGTTTGATCACCGGTTCATCAATCTCCGGCGCATCAATCTTCTCCAGCGAAATATTGTCAAAGCAGATTCTGTGCTTCTGATCAATTGCCTGTCCATCGACTGCACCAAGCGTAAATGAAAGGATTGCTTTCATGTCTGTATCGCATGACATTTTAAAATCATACGAAATATTCTGATACTGACCGTCACCTGCAAGATCAATGATTCTGCTTCCGGTGTAAGGTGTCCAGTCATTATCTGACGAACCATCTCTCTGAATCGCATACATAATTTTACGTGCCAGATTCGATTTTACGTCAAATTTCAGGTGGTACCACTGATCTTTTTCCAGTGCGACATTGTTCTGTTTCAACTGAATATACCAGTCCGCATCTCCGGTGCTGTTAATGGTAATATCTGCCGCATTATTCTCTGTGAGACTGTCCACTACAATGGATGCAAGTCCATCAGAATATTTATAAAATTCATAACCGGATAATCCTGCATTGAAGGAACCGTTTTTAATCAGGGAATCTTCCACGATTTTAACCTGATCGAGATAAATCTCTCCCTGTCCTGACATTGTAAATACAAGATCTTTATTGCTATATGTGGCCGCACTGATTTTTAAAGTATATGTCTGGTTTGCATCCGTAAGTGCATAACTTTGTTCTGCTCCTGCGGCACTCACTTTCAGATCTGCATCTCCTCTTGCCACAAAAGAAAGTTCATAATTGATACCATCCGTAAACGCTAGACCTCTCTGCGAAACTGTAAGCGATGATTCTTCTGTGTGATTGATCTGTGCATGAAGCTCTCTTTCATTATTTACATTTGTGACGCTTGCTGCGCTAGCATCTGATATTTCCCAATAGGCGAGTCTTCCCTCTCCCTCCTGGAAATCTCCATTGTATACAAGACTTCCATTTGCAAGAATGGTTTTCGCTTCCACTTCATTTGGATCTGCATCCTTTGTCATTTTGACTGCAACATTACGGATCTCAATGTCTGCCGCAGAGCCTGCTGCTCCCATATTGTATTCAAGTCTGCCGTTTGCATCGTTGTCCTCTGTCATTTTAAAAGAATAACTGTATGTCTTCCAGTCTGTTGTAAGACTGGTGTTCTCACTCAGATATGCCATGTAAGAACGATCCGGTGCTTTCACCGCGGTATTCATGGTTCTGTTTTCAGAACTCTTTGCCTCATAGGAAACCTCATATGTGGCACCTTTCTTAAACGGAATACCTTCCTGTACCAGTTGTACACTGTAATCAACGGTTCCTTCCTTTTCCGTCGTGATCTTTATGGAGTTATTTTCAATTACCGCTTCTGCTGCTCCGCCATTTGCTGTCATAAACTTCCAGTCTGCCTCATCTGTAAGACTTTCTTTTTCAGCAAAATTTCCATTGTTCACATAATTTCCATTTGCATCCGGATCACGGAGCACCACATTTTTCTCCGGTCTCTTTACATTCTCATCATAGCTGTCCTTCTGATATACCCTGACATAGTCCACTGCAAGCTGCGCTTTCTCATCAAAAGGTGTCGTGTCATCAATATTGCCGACCCAGGAACCCCCGACAGCCACGTTTAAGATCATGTAAAATGGCTGGTCAAACGGTGCCGGATATGCAACCGTTCCCACGTTTTTCGTTGTGGAATACCAGTCATTTTCCTCATGGTATAAAATCCCATCGACATACCATCTGATTGCTCCCGGCTCCCATTCACAGGCAAAGGTATGATATTCATCTGCAAAATCGCCTGCTGCTAAAATCTTTGTACCCTGGCTTTCCGCATGTGGCTCTCCATAATGGATGGTTCCATAAAGCTTATTGGTCTGTTGTCCCATAACTTCCATGATGTCGATCTCACCACATTTTGGCCACTGTCCATATAAATTTTCATTTGTAGGCATCATCCAAAATGCAGGAAGATATCCGGTTCCCTGCGGAACTTTTGCCCTGCATTCAAAATATCCATATTTAAAATCTTTCTTTCCCTGTGTATTTACCCTTCCGGATGTATAGGATACTTTTCCATCCTGCTCGGTTTTCTCCGGCTGAATGATCAGCTTTCCGTCTTTTACATAAATGTTTTTCTCCGTATCCACATAAGCCTGAAGTTCGCTGTTTACCCAGCCCGGATCGTGAAGTTCAACATTCCAGTCTGATCTGTCTAACGCAGTTCCCTCAAACTCGTCCTGCCATACAAGATGATATGCTGAATCTTTTGCAGGATCTTTTACTGCTGGCTGCTCCGGCTTTTGTTCCGGCTGCTGGTCCGGCTTTTGTTCTGGCTTTTGTTCCGGCTGCTGAGCAGTCGGCTGATTGTTGTTCTGCGCCTTCTGATTGTTATTCTGCACTGGCTTCTGTGTTATTTTTTCTTCTGGCTGCTGTTTTGCTTCTGCAATCTCTGCCACTATCGTTTTATCTTTTTCCTGCTCTGCTGGCTGCGACTTTTTTCGCTTATCAGCAGCCGGCTTTTTCGATGTGTCTTTTGCGGACTTCTCATATTTTCCAGCAGTGACAATTTCATTATCATTTCCAATTTTCAAAGAAACTTTGATATTTTCTTTTTCTATCACACTGCTAATCGATATCTTTGCCTTTTCTAATATCTTGCTGCAAAATTCTTCCTCATCTCCTTCTGCCGTAACCTGAATCGTTCCATCTTCTTTCAGATATCCCATTTCATGCGCATGCGCGATCATTTTTTCCATGCATGTCTCAAATGTCATGCCTTCCAACTGCATCGCAGCAATTAGTTTCTGCGCATCCTCATTTACAGGTTCCACTGCTAAAACATTCGCATTTTCATCCAGATAAATACGTAACTCCGGATTGATTTTCACTGTGATAACAACTGAATAATTTTCTGGTATCTGAAATATGGTTTCCGATACCTCTGTCGTTTCTGTCACTTCTTCTGCCTGTTCTGCAGCAGTCTGTGACTCCACTGCTCCCGACTCTTTCACATCACCTGTTTTTCCGCAACCCGAAAAGACAAGCACCATGCAGCCCAATAGCAGCACTGCTCTTTTCCACTTTTCCCTCATTTTTTTATCCAACATAAAAAACCTCCCTTTTCATTTTGTGTATTTATCCTAACAAATGAAAAGGAAGGTAAAAATCAAATTCTTGCACTAAATATCAAATTCATGCCGTATTATAATAAAACCTATACTGCTTCATAATCTTTTAGTCATCCATCCCACAGTTTAACCTCTGGGTTCTGCCGCTCGTAACATGGATTGACGGCAGGCTCATAACCTAAACTCCGGGCTACGCCATGCTGTTGACTGTTTTATATTTATAAAGCATCTCCGCATGGTTCTGTTCTTCGATCTGAATGTCTGCCAAAAGTTTTCTGACACCCGGATCACCGAATGCAAACACTTCCGTATTGTAAGTGGAAGAAACAAGTTTTTCTGTTCCGATACAGTCTGTTGCAAGGAAACAGTCCGTTTTCTTATCTTCGGAAGGTGCCATGCTGTAGGTAGCAGCCGGGTTATAATCTTTTCCATCACTGTCGTTGCAGTCGCAGGAAGGAACTTTTCCAGACAACACCTGTGTCAGGGATTCTAAATGCTTCTGCTCTTTTCCATGCAGATCTGTGAACAGGTCAATGAGCACCTGATCTTTGGCAAGTTTACTGTATCTCTCGTATTTTTCCACGCAGCACTGCTCCTGTGTCTGTAAGTCTTTGATCACGGTTGTCTCTTTTTCGCTCAATATCATCTTTCTACCTCTTTCCGACGGATTTTAAAACCCGCACATTTTTTTCACGATGATATTATGAGTCATAAAAATGGTAATTATTCACTTCCTTCATGAAAATCTGCCGCCCGGGCAGACAGACTGATAAATCTTTTTGGCGTCATTCCATATTTCTTTTTAAACTCCCGATGGAAATAAGACAAATTCGAAAATCCACAGGCGAGCGCCACCTCGAGCGTATTTGTCTCCCCATTTTCAAACTGGTCTGCCGCGCGCTCCAGACGCACATTTTTGATGTACTGCACGCATGACATTCCCATGTATTTTTTGAAAAAACGCATAAAATAATACTCACTGAAAAAACAGATTCCGGCAAGTTCTGAAATCGTCAGTTCCTCCATATAGTGTGCATCGATATAACTTAAAACTTCTTTTAACTTTTTCGCATGTTCTGTCAAAATCGCATCTGCCTCTGTATTCCGGGTACAATATGGAATCAAAGCCGCCACAAACTGCAACAGATATGACTTGATAGCAATCTCGTATCCGGGTGTTTTTTTGTCATACTCCGTGTTTATATCCTCAAACAGATCTGCTGCCTTTTCGTAAAGCGGATGTCCTTTTTTGATTACAAACGGCGGGATCAATTTCTGGTTCATCAGTGGATTCAAATACCGGATGGCACAGATATCCGCAGCCTTTGCACCAAGAAAATCCATATGAAACACATACGTTTCCGACTGCATGCGCTCCTCTTTTTCATTGGAAATCGCATGCAGCACCGCAGGCGGAATAAAAATCAGATCTCCCTCTTCCACATCATAAGTTTCAAGATGGATCTGATATGTGCAGCTTCCCTTCCCAATCCGTGTAAATTCTGCCTCCTCATGCCAGTGCGCCGTGACATAAGGATACTCTTTCCATAACGGCGTCACATATTTTTGCAGCGGAAAAATTTCTTCGCCGTGTCTGGCGTTCTCATGCTGGTCTAAGGATAGGGTTATTTTTTCTTTCATTGTATTGATTCCTCTTTAACATCATTGAAACAGGTTGCAAAACGCCTTCCAGGCTGTCTTAATCCACATTTGCATAGCAGTTTTGTACAATACTTTCTTATATTTATGCAAGATTTTTCGTTTCTTCTATTCTATTATAACAGTATCATACAATCAAGTGTAGAGATTGCGAAACTCAAAGTTGTGTAAATTTAATTGTGAAAAATTAACAAAAGCTTGAGAAAACACTGGGGAGCGGTCGGCACTTAGAAGGTAGGCACGACATTAGTCGTGACTAGCTTCTTAGTACCGTTACCAGCGACACGTAGCGAAAGCGTGTTTTCGAAAATTTTGTTAATTTTGAACAATTTTAAGCGGCTTGAGATGAGTTTCGCAATCACCCCAGAATCGAATGAAAGAAAAGGAGCATTTATGAAAAGAAAATGGTGGCATGATAAAGTAGCTTATCAGATTTACCCAAAAAGTTTTTTGGATACAAACGGAGATGGGATTGGCGACTTAAAGGGAATCATCTCAAAGCTGGACTATTTAAAAGAACTCGGAATCGACATCATCTGGCTCTCCCCGGTTTACGAATCCCCTTTTGTCGATCAGGGATATGACATTTCCGATTACTATAAAATTGCAGAACAGTTTGGCACAATGGATGATTTTGACACCCTTGTCGCCGAAATGAAAAAACGCGGTATGCATCTGATCATGGATCTCGTCGTCAATCACTGTTCCGACAAACACGAATGGTTTCAGAAAGCACTCGCCGACCCGGACGGTCCTTACGCCGGCTACTTCTATTTCCGCGAAGGAAAAGACGGCAAGGCACCAAGCAATTACCGCTCCTATTTTGGTGGATCTGCATGGACAAAAGTTCCCGGCACAAATAAATATTATCTCCACACCTTCGCTAAGGAACAGCCCGATTTAAACTGGGAGAACCCGGTCGTCCGCAAAAAAATCTATGAGATGATCAACTGGTGGTTTGAAAAAGGCATTTCCGGTTTCCGTATCGATGCCATCATCAATATCAAGAAAAATCTTGATTTTCCATCCTTCCCGGCGGACGGTGATGACGGACTTGTCTCCTGCGATAAAATGTTAGCTTCCGCACATGGAATTGGCACATTTTTAGAGGAAATGAAACATGAAACATTTGACAAATACGACGCTTTTACGGTCGGCGAAGTATTTCATTTAAAAGAGGATGAACTGCGTGAATTTATCGGTGAGGACGGTCATTTTTCCACCAAATTTGACTTTTCCGCCCATGTGCTTTCCTATGGGGAACACGGCTGGTATGATGCTCCTGCCCTCGATTTCAACCGGTGGCGCACTGCCCTTTTTGACACCCAGAAAGCAGACCTTACCGTTGGCTTTGAGGCAAATATTATTGAAAACCACGATGAGCCACGAGGTGCTACACACTATCTTCCTGCACACGCCAGAAATGAAGCCGGTGTGAAAATGCTTGCAGCTACTTACTTTTTACTGCGCGGAATTCCTTTTATCTATCAGGGACAGGAAATCGGCATGACAAACTGTGTCCGAAACGATATTTCCGAATACGATGACATCAGCACCAAAGATCAGTATCAGGCTGCTTTAAATGCCGGATGTTCGAAAGAGGCAGCACTTCACGCCTGCTATGAAAACAGCCGTGACAATGCAAGAACCCCTATGCAGTGGGACAATTCCCTGCACGGCGGTTTCACCACCGGAACCCCCTGGCTTGCGGAGAATCCAAACTATACAAAGATCAATGTAACAGACCAGATGAACCGGTCAGATTCCGTTCTCTCTTTTTACAAAGAACTGATCGCACTCCGCAAAGCACCGGAATACGTGGAAACCTTCACTTACGGAACGTTTGCCGCTGCTTATGAAGATGTGGACCATATGTTTGCATACTACCGCACCAGCGAAGAAACCGGACAACGCATTCTGGTTGCCGGAAATTTCGGCACAGATACCGTGACACTGCCGCTTGAAAAACCGGCTGACCGGGTGCTTCTCACCAATGGAAAAACTGCGGATGTAATTTTAACCAGAAACAGAGAAAGTGCTTCTCTTGTATTGGGAAGCTGCGACTGTGTTGTTTTATTATCAGGTCAATAAATTTTCTTTTTCCTTGACAAATCATTTTTTTCATGCTTATAATAGCGTTAATTGAAGCAGAACACAGGCTTTGACGGGAAGAAGTACAGTTAAGCGGAAGATACAGAAAGCTGCCGGCTGATGAGAGGCGCATCGGAATCTTAATTCGAATACATCCCCGAGCTTCACACCGAATTTGTTTTTGATATTTGATAATCTTGCAATAGTAGGCTGTGACGTAGTGGCGCACGTTAACCGCGCCGGAGTGTTGTCGGACACTCACGAAGGTAAGCAGTGTGAGCTGCTTATGAATTAAGGTGGTAACACGAGTTTAACCCTCGTCCTTTTATTAGGACGGGGGTTTTTGCGCGTATTAAATGAGCAGTGCCGTCTGAGGAAAGAACAAAATGCTGTGCTTGCACAATGCATTTTGTGATTTTCTTAGACGATAGGGCGAAGCCCGCGAACGAGAGAGCTTCGCTCTCGAGTGGGCACTGCGGATTTTAATCGTTCACTCAAAAAAAGAAAGGAACCCAGTAAAATGACATTATACGACGAATTAGTTGCCCGCGGTCTTATCGCGCAGGTAACAGACGAAGAAGAGATCAAAGATTTGATCAACAACGGAAAAGCAACTTTTTATATCGGATTTGATCCGACAGCAGACAGCCTTCACGTAGGACATTTCATGGCACTCTGCCTCATGAAACGTCTCCAGATGGCTGGAAACAAACCAATCGCTTTAATCGGTGGCGGTACCGCAATGATCGGTGATCCGTCCGGACGTACCGACATGCGTCAGATGATGACACCGGAAACCATCCAGCACAACTGTGACTGCTTCAAGAAACAGATGAGCCGTTTCATCGACTTCTCCGATGGAAAAGCATTAATGGTAAATAACGCTGACTGGCTCATGGACTTAAATTACATCGACGTTCTCCGTGAAGTTGGTGCTCATTTCTCTGTAAACCGTATGCTCACTGCTGAGTGCTACAAACAGCGTATGGAGAAAGGCTTAAGCTTCTTGGAGTTCAACTACATGATCATGCAGAGCTACGATTTCTACACCTTATACCAGAAATACGGCTGCAACATGGAGTTCGGCGGCGATGACCAGTGGAGCAACATGTTAGGTGGTACCGAGCTGATCCGCCGTAAACTCGGAAAAGACGCTTACGCTATGACCATCAACCTTCTTTTAAATTCTGAGGGAAAAAAGATGGGAAAAACCCAGTCCGGCGCTGTATGGCTTGATCCTGAGAAAACTTCTCCATTCGACTTCTTCCAGTACTGGAGAAACGTGGCAGACTCTGACGTATTAAAATGTATCCGTATGCTGACTTTCCTTCCATTAGAGGAAATCGATGCAATGGAAAGCTGGGAAGGTGCACAGCTTAATCAGGCAAAAGAAATCCTTGCATTCGAGCTGACCAAATTAGTTCACGGGGAAGAGGAAGCAACAAAAGCAAGAGAAGCTTCCCACGCACTTTTTGCCGGTGGCGGAGATTCCGCACATATGCCAACGGTAGAGTTATCCTCTGCTGATTTTGCAGACGGCGATATGGATATCCTGTCTCTTCTCGTAAAAACAGAGCTCGCTCCATCCCGTTCCGACGCAAGACGTGCCGTAGAACAGGGCGGTGTCTCAGTTGCAGACGAGAAAGTAACCGATATCAAGACAGCTTACAATGCAGATTCCTTTGGAGCAGATGGACTTGTTGTAAAACGTGGTAAAAAGAAATTTGTGAAAGTAATCGTAAAATAATGAACTGTATCATAAGAAATGCACAAATGAGCGACTATGACTCCGTCGTCCGCATCTTAAATCAGGGGCAGGCGCTTCATATAAACTGGCGTCCCGATATTTACAAACCCAATGATGCGCTTCTGCCAAAGGCAGTATTTGAGGAAATCGTAAAAGGCGATACTTTCTATATTGCAGAAAATGAAGGAAATGTGATCGGAATTTTAGAACTTATCTTCCGGCATATTGAATCTCCTGCACAGGTGACACGGGACATTGTTTTTATCGACACAATGGCGGTTGACGAACCTTACCGCGGCATGGGTGTCGGACATCTTTTCTTTGAAAAAGTAAAAGAGATAAAAGCAAAAAAAAGGCTGGATGGCATTGAACTTCAAGTAAATGCTAAAAATCAAGCTGCCTACGAGATGTACTGTAATTACGGATTTACGGAAAAATCCATTAATATGGAATTACTGTAAAAACTATATTTACCTAAAAAAGGACACATACCTCTGATGCTATTACGCATTATCTGGTATGTGTCCTGGTTTTTATCTTCTTTTTATTTTATTGGTTGACATAATTTTTAATCCACTTTACTGCATAAAGAGGAATATTCGTCATCCAATCCTGCTCTCTATAATCCGACATTGATGTTCGGACTGCATAAGATGGTTGATACTTTTCACAAAAAGCTTTCAAACTCTTTGCTTTCAGATTTTCTTCCGCCTTTACTTCAATTGGAATAACAGATGTTTTTCCCTGAACTAAAAAATCAATCTCTCCCTTGGAATTTTGCGTTGAATAATAGTAAGGTATCACTCCGACATCTGATATTAACTGCTGCAATATATACTGCTCTGTCAGTGCTCCCTTAAATTCAGTAAAAATCTTATTTCCTTCTATAATCACTTTTGCATCCAGATCTGTCATCGCTATGAGCAATCCAATATCCACTAAAAAAAGCTTAAAAGCATCAAAATCAATATATGCTTTCAATGGAAGATCCGGTTTTTGAATCCGCTGTACTTTATGAATCAATCCACAATCCAATAACCATTGAATAGCCAGCTCAAAATCCTTTGCCCTGCTCCCCTCGCGTACCTGTCCATAAATATATTTTTTATTCTCTTTTGCAAGCTGCATCGGAATCGAATTCCACACAAGATTCAGTCTTGGAACAAGCTTTATTTCAGCATGTTTTGAAAAATCCTGCTGATAATAGTTAATAAGATTTTTCTGAATCGCACGAACACGATTATAATCCTTTTTTTCCGAAAAATCTTTTACCACCTCTGGCATCCCACCTACAAAATAGTATTCCCTTAAACGTTCTATATATTTTGTTTTGAACACTGTTACCATCTGCGTATCACAACTGTCTAACATGGAAACAAATTGTTTCTCTCCCATTGCGCACAAAAATTCCCTGAAATTAAGCGGATACAAATCAAGAAAATCTACCTTCCCAACTGGAAATGACGTACCTTGGTGTAATGCAACTCCAAGAAGTGATCCTGCTGCAACAATTGCATACTGAGGTGCATTTTCATAAAAATACTTTAATGATGTAAGTGCTTTTGGTACTTCCTGAACTTCGTCGAAAATGATCAGCGTATTCTCTGCCTCAATAGAAACTCCTGTCTCAGCACTGATCGATAAAACCAGTCTTTCAATGTCTAAATCTCCTTCGAATACCTGTTTCATACGGGCGTTATTATCAAAATTAACATAGGCTGTCTTCTCAAAATACTGTTGACCAAATGTCTTCATGATCCATGTTTTTCCGACCTGTCTTGCCCCGCGGATAATCAATGGTTTTCTATTTTCATTTTCTTTCCATTCTTTCATTCGTGATAATGCAAATCGTTCCATGAGCCTTCCTCCAACTCCTATATTCTATAAGCATCCATTAAATTATTTCCATATATCTGCATTATAAAATTGTACCCTGCTGGTGTCAACATTATTAAGGACGTAAATATGTATTTACGTAGCACTTTTAAGGACGAAAAATGTACAAATGCATCATTTCCAAGTACCGCCGGAATGTGTACCTTCCATAAATAAATTAAAGGAACCATCAAGCATATAAAGAAGTTCATAATTTTTGTGCTTATGTGCCATTTCTACCGTATCATATATAATTCTGGTATCAATAAATCTATCCTTTTATCCGAGAACAGTTCTTTAAACTTTTTGAGACTTTTACCGGATGTATTGGCTTCAGATTTAACCTCAATCGAAAATAGGAGCAGTGCGATTGAAAAAATCCAATCGCACTGCTCTTATTTCTTCTCTCCGCCAACCTTGCGGAAGTTATTGAAATCATTCACGACTTCCCGGACACACCAGACCAGTGTATCGAATGCGCCCGCCTCATACAGATTGATCAGGATCATACCGACCGGGATTGCAAGGATCATCCCCACAACACTGCCAACCCTGTAACCGATGAACATGAATAACAGCGATGCAAACGGATCAAGTCCTACGGAATCGCCGATCAGCTTCGGCTGTACGATCTGGTGCACGACAAGAGAGACCACATATAAAACGATCATGCCAACCGCCATCTTGTAATCTCCGGTAAAAAGTTTGATAACCGCCCACGGACAGAGCACTGTTCCCGTTCCAAACACCGGAAGCATATCCAGAAACGCAATGCCAAAGGCGATCAGCCATGCAAAATCTACCCGGAGGATCAAAAGGCCGATCAGAAGAATGACATAAATAACGCCCATGATCTTAAACTGTGCTTTAAAATAGCCTCCTACCGCATGCACAAGCTGTTTATAGATGCGTTCTGTTTTTGCAAGAAATCCGGCAGATAAATGTTTCTCCACCCCGGTGATCAGTTTGTCTTTATCTGCAATAAAAAAATATGCTGCAAGCAGTCCTACGACTATGCCAACGATCGTATCCGGCAGGCTTTTCGCAAATTCTCCGATTGCCCCAAGCGTTGCAGAATCTGAGCTGGACACAAAATTTGTCAAAAAATCCTGAATTGCAGTTCCGATGGCGCTTAAATCCACATTCTGCGTAAATGGCAGTTTTTCCAGCAGCTGCTGCAGCTGATTGATTGCCTCGGAAAATTCGGTTCCGGCATTGGCAGACATCGTTGGCAGATACGCCATAAATGCTCCGATTCCTTTCGCAAGGACTGCCCCTGCGCCATAGCAGGCCAGCACTACCAGTCCGATGACCAGCACGATCATGATGACCGAACCATATTTCCGGTTAATTTTGATCCGTTTCTCCAGAAACTTCACCATCGGATTTGCAATCATCGCAAAAATCATTCCCACCACAAACGGCATAAAATAGATCAGCAATTTTGGAAGAAATGCGAACACAAAAATCAACAAAAACACTGCCCAAAGCAGATTGCATGCAATTTTTAAATATTTTGTCCTGAAATTGCTCATAACTTCTCTTTTTCCTCTCGATCAAAAATCTTTTCCATAGATTATTTTCCATAAATTGCTTTCTATTTTAACACATTCTTTTTTTGAAAAAAATATATTCCCGAATCTTTTATACTTTCTTTACCAAATCTTTATTTTTCCGCCATAAGAGCTGCTCCGTGTCCTACAAATAGAGTTTAAATTTTCTTTTTTACAAGAAAATGGTTTGCAGCCGTAACCCCGGCTCCTGCCAACAAAAGAAAATAGAAGTTCAGTCCCCTGCTGATCAGCATAGATGGGATCAGACTGCCCTTAGAAAATACCGGTGCAAAGACTGACCGATACATCAGTTCGGTGATTCCCTGCGCTCCCGGCAGCGGAAGCATATCCACCGCAATGTAGACCGATGCCTGTAATAGAACTACCTCCTGTATGGAAGTCCCCGCCTGTCCAAGTCCGAGATATACCATATAAGTAAGCAGAAATACACTACACCTCTGCAAAAACGTCACGGCGATGACCACTATTAATTTTCCCGGATGCTGCTTCAGCCAATCCACGGCATTTCTATAGTTTCCCGTAAATGTCTGCACCTTATCCATGCGCTGTGGATTTGCTTTCCAGATGTCGAGCCGGATAAACTGCTTTTCCACCCACGTCCAAACGACAATCATCCACTGTGGAAAAAGCATTGCGGCAAGTACAACTGCAACGGCAACCGTGTTCAGCGCAAGCCCCAGCAAATATAATGGAAAAAAGGACTGCAGCTCTGTTTTCAATGCGCCGCCGCAAAAAAGTAACATTCCGACACCTAAAACTACCAACACAATTTTATAAATTACTGCCACCGTCATAAGCACTATGGTACTGTCAGAACCTTTGTTTCCATCTTTGTTCATATAATAAAGCTGCACCGGCTGCCCACCTGTTGCGGATGGTGTGATGCCCGAATAAAAAAATCCAATAAACGAATATTGGATACAACGCCACAGAGAACATACCTTTTCTTTTCCAACAACACAGAGAACGGTTGTCTGACTGTCTGTTTTTTTTCGCATGGATGTGAGCAGATACCAGATCATGCTGCCCTCTGCGCAGACAAAAAATAACGCCAGTCCTGCCGCTGCAATCAGGTACGGAACTGACATATTTTTTACTGCCTGATAAATTTCTGACAGATTCTGTCCATGGAGTAACGTATAAAAAGTCAAAAACATAATCCCAAGAAACAAGACTGTCTGCAAGATTTTCTTTTTCATATCCACGTAGCCACCTTTCCTCTTTTTTGGACAGAACTGTTACGCAATTTTTTCAACAGCACAAACCGTTTCTTCCTGCACAGACATTTCCACTAATTCTCTCAAACTTCCTTCAAAAATCCGTTTCCGTCCAAATTTTTCCATGAAATCCTTTGGTGTCACAAGGGAAAAATGTTTTTCCCAATGACAGACGCCGTACTCCTCTAATACCCGTGCCACGTAGGAAGAACAGGTGTAATGGTTTTCCTGGTAAAATGGAATGTTCCACAAAATAAATGGTAATCCTGCAACTGCATAATGATAATGAAATCTTTCCTGCATAGCCAGACGCAGTTCCTGACGGATTGCCTCCTTTTGTACAAGCGAACACTCAACGTTAAGATTTTTCTTTTATCCTCTTTTTCAAATCCGGCAAACAGCGGAACCGCAGGATTTCTGCGTCCCACACTGTATGCCTCCTCAAGTTCCGCATCCATCGAAAGAACCACATGAATGTACTTCTGTTTGATGACCTGCCGTATCATTCCGGCAAAAAATCCCGGTGTATCTACAAATGCAATATAAATCTGTGCCATATCTTTATTCCTCTGTACTTTTTTCTTATCACTGGAACTGATAAATTTTTCTTGCCATGCGGTAGCCGCCGACTGTGATTTTTCCACCTAATCTTCCCGGCAGATAAGTAAGACCGCTTAAGGTAGAACATCTTAACCGGTAATAAAGTATCCTGTCATAATCCTTCACCTGCTCCCACATCCTTTTACGTTTCTGGAACGCCTCCTCTGTTTTGATCAGAAGAAGATGGATTGAAGAAATGGACAACATGATTGAAATATTGCGCATCATGTAAACGGCCAGTTTTGGATACATTTTTTTCACTTCTCTTAAATCCACACTTTTTGCAACAAGCTCTGTCACGCGGATCTGCTGGTCGATACGCTTCATCAGGACTTTCTCGTTGACCGACTGATCTTCCCTTCCAAGGTAGTAATGATACAGGTCAATATCCATATAGTAGAGATTCTTCGCATACGGAAGCGGCTGATAGGAAAACAGGTTATCCACATAAAACGTGTGCTCCGGCAGTTTTACCCCCGACTGTCTCAATACTTTCGTCTGAAACATAAGTGCATGCATAATCAAATACTGCGATGGATGAAAATGTCCGATTGTGTTCCAGTTGCACATTTTTTCAGTTGGAAATACATTTCTGTAATTCATCGGTTTCTGGATTCCCTCATCCAGATGATCGTACACATAATTACAGATGATCAGATCCGGGAACTGTGCGACTTCAAAACTTTTTATTTTATCTAACATTTTCAGATAAGCATCACGGTCGAACCAGTCGTCGGAATCCACGACTTTATAATAAAGTCCATGCGCCAGCTCCAGCCCTTTGTTCACACCGGAACCATGACCGCCGTTTGGCTTATGCACCGCTTTTACAATGTTTGGATAAAGCATTTCGTATTCATCTGCGATCGCACCTGTCCGGTCGGAAGAACCATCGTCAATAATGAGGATCTCGACATCCTCGCCGCCCACCAAAAGTGAATCCACACATCTTCGCATATAATTTTCTGAATTGTAACATGGGATTGTAAATGTGATATATTTCATTTGGAATGACCTCCGCTATACTCTGTAACATTTTTACTGTTACCGAGTATAACGGTTCATTCTTAAAATACACATGGATTATTCTAAAGAAAAGGTAAAGATTACCTATACAAAATGTTAAATCTTCAATAATTCGATCATAAACAGCCAGACCAGTCCATAATAAGTAACCACTGCTACCAGATCATTCACGGTTGTGATAAGTGGTCCTGACGCGACCGCCGGATCGACTTTGATCTTATGGAAAAGCAATGGGATCGTTGTTCCGACAAGGCTCGAGATCACCATCGCAAGCATTAAGGAAACTCCCACACAGCCTGAGATCAAAAACGAATAGGAAAGCGCATTTCCTTTTATGAAACACACATAGAGTCCGATAAATACAAATGCCATAATTCCAAGAAACAGTCCATTTGCAAAACCAATGCGCATCTCTTTCAAAATCAGTCCAAATTTATCTTTCCGGTTTAAATTCTCATCCATCAGCACACGGATCGTCACCGCCAGCGACTGGGTTCCGACATTTCCTGCCATATCTAAAATCAATGACTGGAAACACATCACAATCGGGATCACTGCAACGACCGTCTCAAAAATTCCAACAACCGAAGATACCACCATTCCCAAAAACAGCAGGATGATCAGCCACGGGAGACGTTTTTTCATACTCTGAAACGTCGTCTCCTCCAAATCTTCTTCCGCGGTAAGACCTGCCAACTTCGCATAGTCCTCTCCCATCTCTTCATCCACGGCTTCCACGATGTCGTAAGCTGTGATGACTCCTAAGATTTTTCCTTCCTCTGACAATACCGGAATGGAATCCTCTGCGTAGTCTTTTAACCGTTCGATACACTCACTGATTTTCTCATGTGCTCCCACATACGGATAGGAAGTCGAGATCAGATCGTCCAGATTCTGATAATCTCTTGCCACGATCAGGTCTTTTAAATCGATTGCTCCATAATACTGCTCATTTTCATCTACTACATAGATCGTTGAGATATTATCGTTCTCTCCCGCCTGACGGATCAGCTCATGCGTTGCCTGACGGATGTTCAGATTCTTTCCTATGACGATAAAATTCGTTGTCATTTTGCTACCGATCTCATCATCTTCATAAGATAAAATCAGTTTTACATCTTTTTCCGCATCATCATCCAACAGATCGACAATCCTAGTCTTGGTATCCGCATCCAGATTCTCCAGAACATCGACCGCATCATCGGAATCCATCTCCGAAATGACTCTGGCAGCATTTTCCAGGTTGATCTCCTGCAAATACTCTGCCGCATCCTCGGTATAGGAAAGGATTTCCGCAATATACTCCTCTCCAAGCAACGGATAGAGTTTTTTTCTTTCCTCCGGTGTCATCTGCTCCATTGCATCCGCAATGTCGCTCTCATGATAATCGGAGATTTTTTCGAGCAATTCTTCTTTTCCAAGATTGCTTCGGAATAATGTTAATAATTCTTCTACATAAGTCGGTTCTTTTAATACTTCTTTTTGCATTTCTGCCTCCTGTTCTCCCTGAAAAAAGGGCATAAAAAACCACCGCTTTACTTCCAAGCAGCATGTGTAAGTTCCTGCTGTTATAGTTCATGACAATAGATTGTCCGCGAAGCGTGCACTCTATTGTATAGGCATGTAAACCGGTGGTTTCAGAAGGCATATTCTATTATCACACAGGTCAGACGCCCACAGACATCTGCCCTGTGCCAAAGCATTCAGAAAATCCATCGGTTTTGTTCTTTCGCCCCGCACTATCACAACTGTCCATGAATGTCACCTCCTAAAAAATTTCCATTGCTATTATATAATCGTGACCGGAAATGGTCAACTCATTTCTGCCTCATTTCTATCTGTCTTTCATAAATGCCTCAATCTCGTCCGGATCACGGATAATTGCCTCTGAGAGACACTCACAGCCGTTCTCTGTGATCAGAAGATCATCCTCGATACGGATTCCGATCTCCCATTCGTCAATGTAAAGTCCCGGTTCATCAGTAATGATGGCACCCGGTTGTAATGTTTCATTGCAAGCCGCTGTGACATCATGCACATCGATTCCAAGATGATGGGATACGCCATGCATATAATAAGTATCAATCTCGTCCTCTTTTTCGATCAGACCGAGTTTCATGCAGCCTGCTGCAAGCACTTTCTTTGCAATCTCATTTAACTCTTTTAACGTCATGCCCGGTTTTGCAGTCTTTGCAACCTCACGGTTTGCAGCTAAAACAATGTCGTAAACCTGTCTCTGGCGCTCTGTGTATGTTCCGTTTACCGGATAAGTTCTTGTGATATCTGCGCAGTATCCGCGGTATTTTGCCCCGAGATCCATCAGCAGTAAAGAACCATCCTCACAAATGTCAAGGTTTGTGTCGTAGTGAAGCATGGTTCCGTTCGCACCGCTTCCTGCGATGGTAGGGAATGCAGTTCCCTCCGCTCCGTTATAGCGGATCATGTATTCAAAATCAGCCTGTGCCTGATATTCTGCCATTCCCGGCTCTAAATGTTTCATCACATACTGCAATGCTTTATCGGTAATGCCGATCGCCTCCCGCACAAGTGCTACTTCATCCCCGTCTTTTTGCATACGCAGTTCTGCGATCACCTGCGAAATATTTTTCACTGCATGCCCCGGATATTTTTCTGCAAATTCTTTTGCTTTGATCATATTGTAATCCGGCATGTCCTCAAACTGATATCTGTAACAGTCAAAATACAGGCTGTCGATATCTTCCCTTGCCATCATGCGGTCAACAGCGCCCTCAAAAGAATCTAAAAACATCACATTATCGATACCGGAAATCTCTTTTGCCTCATCCACTGTCACTTTTCTTCCGTACCAGCGCTCCTGTGTCGGGTCTGCTTCTTCGATAAATAGAATCACCTGCTCCTCTTTCAATGTCTTTTTCATCAAAAGAATCATATGGTCTCTTCTTAATCCTGTCAGATAAAAAAAGTTTCTGTCTGCCTCAAATGGTGCATATTCATCTGCACTCACATGGCTCTCAATCCCGGAAAATAAGATCAACGCTGACTGTCTCTCCATTTTCTCAAAAACCTGTTTTCTTCTCTCTGCAAAATTCATGGTTGTTCTCCTCTTTTTTCAATCATCTATTGACAGAAACTCAAATCGTATTTTCTGTCATAATAAAGGCAGGTTCTTTCATCTCTGAAAAAGCCTGCCCGAAAAACTTATTGGTTGTCACCTATGCCTCTGCGCTCATCTGGATTCTCGTTGTGATCTCTTTTACTTCAGCCATCAAAGCAGAATACATCTCCATCTCAATTCCAACCGGCGACATATGCGGATGCTCCTGTTTCATACGGTATGCCTGTACCAGTAAACTTCTCTTCACATCTTCAAGTTCTAAAAGCTGCTCTCTGCTCATAACCAATCTCCCACATAACATATTTTCATTTGCAGTGCACTATATCTCGTACGTGCGCCTCAACTATAATAGCATATATGGTAGATTTTAGCGCATGAAATTCATCGGCAAAAGTAACAATATTTTTTCTGACATTTGGCACATTTGTCTATTGCCTGAAAAATTTTCATCACTTTTTACAATTGCATCAGCGTTTGCAGTGCCTCATTTTCTACAATACATTTTCCGTGTTCTTTTATAAATGCAATTTGTCCGACCTCAGCATAACGGCAATTGTTATATTCTACAATTGTAAACGCAAATGGCCGTAATTCTTCCCTTGAAAAATGGATCAGATCCATCACAAGATAGTATTTTTGCTGGAATTTATAAAGACTGCTTGTAGGCATTTTTTCTGTAAATGGTGCCAGACGGATCAATCGCAGCATTTCATCCAGACTGGAAAACTCCAGACTAAACGGAACCGATGTCTCAAAAATTTCATTGTCCTCTTTCTGCTCAGTACCATTTGCATCTTCTGTCTCTGTCTTTTTTGCATCCTGGCTGTGCTTTGCCTTATATTTTTCGAGGAAATCATCGATAGCACTCTGTTTTTCCTCTTTATTCATCTGCCGAAATTCTGATAATTTTTCCGGTGCGAGCTGGTTCATCAGCTGTCCGACCGTATCCACAAGATTCTTAAAACTCATCTCGGAATCTCCGCCAAACGTGATCGCCATGCTGTGATCCTGCAAAAGTTCTGCCTTCACTACCGGTGAAATATTCTGCATACTGATATTGCCCTGCTCCTCTACCAGTTCCACCACCGCACGCATAAACTCCTGCGTCACCTCGGTATTTCCAATAATCTCATCAATATTGTATCCCATTTCACGGATTTCTTCTTCAGACAGTGCACATCTGATCTTATTTTCACCTAATCTCTCAATTTCCATATGTATTACCTTCTAAAACATCTTTCCGATGCTTTGCAATCCAAAAATACTTTATACCTTTCGAATGGCTTTGCATTCTTGGAATGCTGTTTCTTCTTATAAAGAATATGTTGTTATTTTCACAGCTATTATCCTATTTTTTTGTGCATTTGTAAATAGTTTTTCACTTCCACATATCTGCCACAAAATAGGTCCTGTCTCTTATACACATCTGACGCTGCCGACGACTAGTCGAG
>ERZ1027150.452-NODE-452-length-36122-cov-10.711648_pt1 | contig 36122 bp, 31 predicted proteins | sample MGYA00519276_ERZ1027150 | MGnify/ENA primary metagenome ERZ1027150 (study PRJEB26926, sample SAMN06164860) | human gut metagenome | biome: ENVO:00009003; feature: ENVO:2100002; material: ENVO:00002003 | host: Homo sapiens | place: USA | collected 2012 ... | reverse complement strand
ACGAAATCCATTGCTTCGATAGGATTCATATCCGACAGGTATTTACGGAGAATCCACATACGGTCAAGTGTAGTCTTGTCAAGCAGCAAATCGTCGCGACGAGTACTTGAAGCCACAATGTTGACAGCCGGGAAGATACGCTTGTTGCTCAGGTTGCGATCCAGTTGCAACTCCATATTACCTGTTCCCTTGAATTCTTCGAAGATAACTTCGTCCATCTTAGAACCCGTATCAATCAAAGCAGTAGCCACGATTGTCAGTGAACCGCCACCTTCAATGTTACGTGCCGCACCGAAGAAGCGTTTAGGCTTGTGCAACGCATTGGCATCCACACCACCGGAAAGTACCTTACCAGATGCCGGAGAAACCGTATTGTATGCGCGAGCCAGACGAGTGATAGAGTCCAGGAAGATTACGACATCGTGTCCGCATTCTACCATACGTTTGGCTTTTTCCAGCACAATACCTGCTATCTTCACGTGACGTTCTGCCGGTTCGTCGAAAGTAGAAGCGATTACTTCAGCTTTCACACTGCGAGCCATATCGGTTACTTCTTCCGGACGTTCATCAATGAGCAGCATAATCATATACACTTCCGGATGATTGGCCGCAATGGCATTGGCAATATCTTTCATCAAGATAGTCTTACCAGTCTTAGGCTGTGCCACAATCAGTGCACGCTGTCCTTTTCCGATAGGCGCAAACAAATCGACTACACGAGCCGACAGGTTATCGTTATATCCTTTACACAATTTGAATTTCTCATCGGGGAAGAGCGGAGTAAGGTGATCGAACGGAATGCGGTCGCGCACCAAAGCTGGGTCAAGTCCGTTAATTTTAGAAACCTTTACCAGCGGGAAATATTTTTCACCTTCTTTAGGTGGACGGATGGTACCTTCTACCACATCACCGGTTTTCAAGCCGAGCAACTTGATTTGTGACTGTGACACATAAATGTCATCGGGTGAAGAAAGATAGTTGTAATCTGAAGAGCGGAGGAATCCATATCCGTCGGGCATGATTTCCAATACGCCGGTACCTTGAAGAATATCATCAAAATCGTAGACTTTTTCTACCGGTTTAGGAGCTGGTGCCGGAGCATTATTGACAGGAGTTTCGGTAGAAGGAGAAGATGGTTGCTGCTCTGTCACGTTCTGGTTGGCAGCAGGCTGTGGGTTGTTGTCCTTTCCCTGATTATTGTTATTATTGTTGTTATTAGGACGGTTGTTGCGATTATTCTGACGAGCCTGACGCTGCTGGTTCTTCTGTTTCGGTTCTTTAGCCGGCATTACAGGCACCTCCATTTTGGTAGCCTCAAATTTACCCAGCAGTTCAGAAGGTATTTCAAATTTCTCAGATGGCAAGTCTTCGATAGGAATAAAATCGTTATTATTCAAGTCAAGCGGCGGAAGTTCCATGTCATCATCATCAATGGGAAGCGGAGCCGGTTTGGCAATGACTTCAGCTAGCCTATTTTCAGCAGCTTCTTGCGCTTCTTTTTCCAGAGTAGATTTATTTTTGGAACCCGGCTTACGTCCTCGCTTGGCTTTGGGTTTTTCTTCTGTGGCAGGGGCAGGAGCAGCAACGACCTCCGGCTGAACTGTTTTCTCTGCAACTGCTGCAACGCTTTCTGTTTTTTCCGGTGACGCAGGAATTTCCTTGAACAATGGAGTGGGTGTAGGAAGGGCAGGAGTATTTGCCTCCAATTTCTGCGCCTTGTCTTTGGTAGCCGTGTATACTTTATCCCCTTCTTTCTTTATACTGATACGCGAGCGTTTACGTGGCTGTCCTTCCTTGCGTTCTTCGTTGTTTTGCTGTGCAGCCATTTTTTTTGTAGCACCGACAATTGCCTGCTCATCCAGAATGCGATACACCAGTTCTTCTTTCTTCAGCGAATCGACTTTTTTCAGACCCAACTCTTTGGCAATCTGCTGCAATTCAGACAAATTTTTGTCGTTTAATTGAATGATATTGTACATAAATAGGTTAAATGAATTATTAATATTGGGTGTGTGAAGCATGACAAACCGTTCGGAGGTCTCTTTCCTCTTTCACACATTTGAATTATCAATGATTTTTGATTGTTTTTTATTGAACTCGGATTGGATACGAAACACGTTTCCAAATACCTTTTTGCATTATTGCGAGTACAAAAGTAAGTGTTTTTTGTTATAAACACGAATAAATGCGGACTTTTTTTACAGTTTCTGTCCCCGGATTAAAAGAATTGTGCTAAATTAGCGTTGAAAATACAATTTAATTGACACATTAACTCTTATGAAAAAAGTAATTTTTACAGAAAAGGCTCCTGCTGCCATCGGTCCTTACAGCCAGGCAGTAGAAGTGAACGGCATGGTATTCTTGTCGGGCCAGATTCCGGTAAATCCGGCTACAGGCGAAGTAGTAGAAGGTGGAATCACTGAACAGACTACTCAGGTATTCGAAAATATCAAGAATGTACTTGCAGAAGCCGGATTGACAACTGCCAACGTAGTAAAAACCACTGTGTTCCTGGCAGATATGACGTTGTTCGGTGAAATGAATGCCGTATATGCCAAGTATTTCGAAGGCGATTATCCTGCCCGTTCTGCAGTAGCTGTCAAAGCTTTGCCGAAAGGTGTGCTGGTAGAAATTGAAAGTATTGCGGTAAGATAACCGTAACAAAGAACAGACCACAGAATCATTGTTTTTGTGGTCTGTTCCCAATTAGTTTAACAAGAAATTTTGTGACAATGCAACTGAACATGCGTACAATTTGGGGAGAGAACAAATGGAAACTGGCCACTTTCATACTGGCCATTCTGACAGTAACGGCTTCGGTTTTATATATTTACAGATACGAGCCTTTCTCGTCCGGACTGGAAATTACCGACGAACTAGGAGGAAATATCTTTCCGGTCACCATCCTGTCTACAGCTACGACCGATGCACAGCTGATTGTGCCGGCCGACAGTACCTATCTGGGAAATCCCAAATCGTGTATCGGCATTAAGATACGCAGTCCGCATGCTAACAGCAAACTTCACATAGAATTAGCAGAGACTCCTTTCTTCGCTCATTCGGTTTCTGAATTCATTCTGCCGGAATCAGGAAAAGAATACCTGGTTTTCCCGGATGTGATATGGAATTATCAGGCCCTGCTGGAAAATACTCAGGCCATGCCTGTCACCGTATCCATACAGGCAAAGGTGAACAACAACCGGACATATTCGGCGGTGCACACGTACTCCGTACGCAGTATCAACGAATGTCTGTTAGGCTACATTGACAGTAAAATGAAATTTCACGACACGGGCGATTTCTTTGCGGCCTACGTCAACGAAGACAATCCCAACATCAGCCAGGTGCTGCGTGAGGCACTGGATTCACGCATTGTCAACCGTTTTTGGGGATACCAGAGCAAGGACCCGAAAGTAGTAGACAAGCAGGTGTATGCCTTGTGGTATGTCTTACAGAAAAGAGGGTTCAAATACAGCTCCATCAGCAACAGCAGCCTGTCGTCCAACGTGGTCTTTACCCAGCGTGTTCGTACGTTCGACGATGCTCTTCAGTCGGCACAGATTAACTGTGTGGACGGAAGCGTACTGTTTGCTTCCTTGTTGAAAGCCATCAACATCAATCCGATTCTGGTACGTGTGCCGGGCCACATGTTTGTGGGTTATTACACCGACCGTTTGCACAAGGAGATTCATTTCTTGGAAACGTCCATGATTGGCGACGTGAACTTGGATGACTTCTTCCCGGAAGAGAAACTCGACTCCACAATGGCGGGCAAATCGCAGGAAAGCGTATCGAAATTCATGTTCGAGAAATCAAAGGAATATGCCAGCCGCATTTACAACGAGCACAAGGACCTGATTCATTCGGGTAAGGTGAACTACATGTTCCTGGAGATAGACAAGGCTACCCGCGCATATGTGCAGCCCATTGCGGCCAAATAAGACCTCAATCTCATGAAACTGATTTATCTTTATCATAGCGGCTTCGCCCTGCTGGGGGAAGGTTACACGCTTATTTTCGACTATTTCGAAGACTCCGAATCGGCCGACAAAGGCATCGTGCACGAACAGCTTCTTTCACGTGAAGGACGGTTGTATGTGTTTTCCAGTCATGCGCATGCCGACCATTTTAACCGGCAGATACTCTCCTGGAAAGCGCTTCGGCCTGACATCGTCTATCTGCTTTCGACCGACATTCCTCTTTCTGACCAAGACAAAGAAAACGGGAACTTCCATACACTGGCGAAAGGAGACACCTATCGTGACAAATACCTCACCGTGCGGGCTTTCGGCTCGACGGACATAGGCATCTCTTTTTTAGTCCAGACCCCGGAAGGAGTTACCGTATTCCATGCCGGCGACCTGAACAACTGGCACTGGATGGATGAAAGTCCGGAGGAGGAGTGGAAACGTGACGAAGCTTTTTTCCTTCGCGAACTGGAAGACATTGCCGTCTGCAAGGCGAAAATGGATGTCGTGCTGTTTCCGGTCGACCCTCGTTTAGGAAAGGAATACATGCGAGGTCCTTTACAATTTGTGAAACGGATAAAAACGACTATATTTGTACCGATGCACTTCGACGAAGCTTTTGAGAAGGCTTCGGCCTTTGCACCTTTGGCCGCATCGGAAGGGACTCAGGTTCTTACCCCTGTCCGTCGCGGCGAAACATTGAACTTAGACTACTATATCAACTTAAAAATAAAAAGACAATGGAAATAAAAGGAAGATTTGACCACTTCAATATCAACGTAACTAATCTTGAAAAAAGTATCCAATTCTACGAAAAGGCGCTCGGACTGCATGAGTCTCACCGCAAGGAAGCAGCCGACGGTTCTTTCATCTTAGTGTACCTTACTGACGGATGTCCAGGTTTCTCACTGGAACTGACCTGGCTGCGCGACCATACGGAAGCCTACGAACTGGGAGAAAACGAAAGCCATCTTTGTCTCCGCGTGGCAGGCGACTACGATGAAGTACGCAAGTTCCACAAGGAAATGGGCTGTGTATGCTTCGAGAATGAACAGATGGGACTGTATTTCATCAATGACCCAGACGACTACTGGATTGAGATTCTTCCGCTGAAATAAACCTTTATCTCTAATACTAAAAACAAAAAACGTTATGAAAAAGTACATTTCTCCGGGTTCCTGGTTTTCATTGGAATATCCCGACAACTGGTGTGAGTTTGAAGATTCGGAAGACTGCTTTCTGTTTTACAACCCTGACAAATGGACCGGAAACTTCCGTATTTCTGCCTACCGGGGCAATTCGTCAGCCTATGCCAACGAATGTCTGGAAGACGAACTGCATCAGGTACGCGGGGCCAAGAAGGTGAAAGCCGGTACATGGGACTGCGCCTATTCTTCCGAAAGCTTTCAGGAGAATGGCGTGTGGTACACCACCCACATCTGGGTGACCGGCCGGGGAGAAATCTCTGTAGAATGCTCGTTCACCGTAGCCAAGGGCGAGAGTCCCAAGGCAGGTGAGGCTATCGTAGCTTCCCTGAAGGTACGCAATGCATCCGACAAGCCGGTGAAGGAAGTGATTCCGGTCCGTATCCTGGAAATCAACCAGATAAATGAGACCTATGACTGGGCTGTTTCTACGGTGAAAAAACAGCTGACCAAGGATTTTACCGGAACGGTGGCCGACCTGGAAAACTTGCAGAAGGTAATCGATAGCGGACGTTTTAACCCCAAACAGCGTCAGGCGTGGGAAAGCTTCGGTACAGCATTCGGCGTGATTCTGGTCAACGAGATGGACGGCATGGAATGGGTGACGGTCATCGATGGACAGAAAGAATTTCCGGCACTGCGTTTCCGCGATTCAAAAGTAATGGTCAACCCCATTACCCTGATATGGGACAAGGTGAAGAACGGACAGCCGTGCGACCTGAAAGCGGAATTCGAACGGATAAAGAACGAAGTGGAAGCGGTGATGGATTAATCCTGTCCGCATCCTATTTTTAGCAGCTACGAATTAGATTATGACTCCATATTTACAAGTAGAAAACCTGACCAAGTCGTTCGGCGACTTGGTCCTTTTTAACGGCATATCTTTCGGCATTGCAGAAGGACAGCGCATCGGACTGATAGCCAAGAACGGTTCGGGAAAAACCACCTTGCTGAATATCCTGGCCGGTAAAGAAGGCTACGACGAAGGGAAAATCACCTTCCGCCGCGATTTGCGCGTGGGCTATCTGGAACAGAGTCCGAAATATCCTGAGGAACTGACGGTGCTCGAAGCCTGCTTTTATCACGGCAACTCCACCGTAGAGCTGATTAAGGAGTATGAACGGTGCATGGAAACACCCGGCAATCCCGGCATGGACGAACTGCTGGTGCGGATGGAGCACGAAAAGGCCTGGGATTATGAACGACGTGCCAAGCAGATTCTTTCGCAACTGAAAATCCGCGATTTCTCCCAGAAAATCGGACATCTGTCCGGCGGGCAGTTGAAGCGCGTGGCACTGGCCAACATCCTGATTACCGAACCGGATTTGCTGATTCTGGACGAGCCGACCAACCACCTCGACCTGGACATGACGGAATGGCTGGAAGAGTACCTGAACCGTGGCAGCCTGAGCTTGCTCATGGTGACACACGACCGCTATTTCCTGGACCGTGTGTGCTCGGAAATCATTGAAATAGACAACCGCCAGTTGTATTCCTACAAAGGAAACTACAGCTACTACTTAGAGAAACGGCAGGAACGCATTGAAGCGACCAATGCGGAGATTGCCCGTGCCAACAACCTGTATCGCACGGAACTGGAATGGATGCGCCGTATGCCACAGGCACGCGGACACAAGGCCCGTTACCGCGAAGAAGCCTTCTACGAACTGGAGAAGGTGGCCAAGCAGCGCACGTACGACGCGAACGTGAAGCTGGATGTCAAGGCTTCGTACATCGGTTCCAAGATTTTCGAGGCCGACCACCTGTGCAAGCGCTTCGGCGACCTGAAGATTCTGGATGATTTCTCCTACATCTTTGCCCGCTACGAGAAGATGGGTATCGTGGGCAACAACGGTACGGGTAAATCCACTTTCATCAAGATTCTGATGGGACTGGAGAAACCCGACAGCGGCACGCTGGACATCGGTGAGACAGTGCGCTTTGGCTACTACTCGCAGGAGGGACTTCAGTTTAATGAGCAGATGAAGGTGATTGACGTGATTACGGACATCGCCGAGGTCATTGAGCTGGGCAACGGCAAACGGCTGACGGCTTCACAATTTCTGCAGCATTTCCTCTTCACGCCCGAAACGCAGCACAGCTATGTGTACAAGCTGAGCGGGGGAGAACGACGCCGGTTGTACCTCTGTACGGTACTGATGCGGAACCCGAACTTCCTGGTACTGGACGAGCCGACCAACGACCTGGATATCGTGACACTGCAGGTGCTGGAAGAATACCTGCAAAACTTCAAGGGATGCGTCATCGTGGTGAGCCACGACCGCTACTTCATGGACAAGGTGGTAGACCATCTGCTAGTATTCAAAGGACAGGGCGACATCCGCGATTTCCCCGGCAACTATTCTGACTACCGCGACTGGAAGCTGGCTAAGGCAGAACACGAAAAGGAAGCAGCCAAACCCAAGGAAGAAAAGACGCAGCGTGTCCGTCTGAACGACAAGCGCCGCATGACCTTCAAGGAACGGAAGGAATTCGAACAGCTGGAAAAAGAGATTGCCGCACTGGAGGAAGAAAAGAAACAGATAGAAGAAGCCTTGTGTAGCGGTACACTCAGCGTAGACGAACTGACCGAGAAATCCAAGCGTCTGCCTCTGCTCAACGATGAGCTGGACGAGAAGACCATGCGCTGGCTGGAACTGAGTGAAATTGAGGGATAAAAAGTGTGTAAGGACGTTTGAAATAAAACGCTTTTACGTTTAAAACAAAACGCAAAGACGTTTTACTTCAAACGTCCTTGCGTTTTATCTGAAATGCCCTTGCGTTTTTTTTATGTCCGTTTTTTTACTGATACAGGAAGCGCTTGATGCTCTTCTTGGCAGTCTTCTCAAATTCTTCCGGATAGAGTTTTACTTGTGTAATCTGCGAGTAAGCCGGAAGCACCTTGTTCAGTTCGATACGATTCTGTTCCAGCGCTTCTTCCAGCTGTTTCTTGTTCATTCCTTGTGAGAACGCGTCTTCATTGTCCGGATAAACCAGCGCCACAAGCTTATTCTCTTTCAGAATCACCAGTGACTCGTTCACGTAAGGCATGTTGTTCAGGCGAGCCTCAATTTCTTCCGGATAAATATTCTGTCCGGAAGCGGTAAGAAGCATGTTCTTGCAACGGCCCTTGATAAAGATGTTTCCATCCGCATCCTTGATAGCCATGTCGCCGGTATGCAGCCAACCGTCCTTGTCGATAGTCTGTGCAGTGGCACTTTCGTTCTTGTAATATCCCAGCATCACATTCATACCCCGGCACACCAGTTCACCCGGAATCCGTTCAGGATCTTCCGAAATCACCTTGGTTTCCATGTTGGCCACGGTCTTTCCGCACGAAGTGTACAGAATCTCATCCCATCGGCTGTGACAGATAAGCGGCGCACATTCGGTCATACCGTATGCGATGGTGTAGGGGAAGTTGATTTTACGCAGAAAGGCTTCTACTTCGGGGTTGAACGGTGCCCCTCCGATTACGATTTCAATAAAGTTTCCGCCGAACACCTCCATGGCTTGCTGACGAATCTGTTCCTTGATTTTATCGCTGATGATAGGCAGGTTCAGCAACAGTTTTCCAAGCTTGTTGTCCACCTTCGGGAGAATGTTCTTCTTGAAAATCTTTTCCACAATCAGCGGCACGCAGGCAATGACGCGCGGACGAATTACGGCAAACGATTCTGCAATGATTTTCGGGCTTGGCATACGGGTGAGGAACCACAGATGTGCTCCTTTGGTGATACCGTAAAGGAAGTCGAACACCAGTCCAAAAATATGTCCCAGTGGAAGCATGGATACGATGCTGTCGCCCGCTTTCAGTCCCACTTTCTGGTCAATGTGTACGATGTTTGAAATGATACTACGGTAGGGAAGCATCACCCCTTTAGAGTAACCGGTAGTACCCGAGGTGTAATTGATGACAGCCAGTTCTTCCGGTTCTTCCCGACGGTAGGAAACCTGTTCGGCACGGAAGCGGCAGGGATATTTCTTTCCGAATTCCTCGTTCAGGTGTTCGCGTGCATACGTCAGCTTCTCTGAGCGTGACACCACCAGGTCGAAATTCTTCAGTTCAATGATTCCCTCCAGATTAGGCATAGCTGCTTCGTTGAACATCTCCCACACCTGATCGCCCACAAAAAGCATGCGTGCTTCCGAGTGGTTGACAATGTGGTGTACGTTGTCGGCCTTGAATTCGTGAAGGATGGGTACGGCTACAGCTCCGTAAGTAACGACGCCAAGAAAAGTAGCCGTCCAGTTTGCACTATTGCGCCCGCACAGCGCGATTTTATCTCCTTTTTTGATTCCTGCGTGTTCGAACAGGATATGCATTTTCTCTATCTTTCTGGCTACGTCTTTATATTGCAGCGTAGCTCCTTTGTAGTCTGTCAGTGCATCACGGTCCCAATTAGCGCGGATGCTTTCTTCTACAAGTTGTATAAAACTGTCTTGTATTTCCATTTTCAAATTGCACAATGTTTGACACAATGTGCGCAAAAGTAATAAAAGTTGTCCGATTTCCTCTCACTCTTTGTCGTTTTTTTGAGGAAATAGACAATTTTGGCAAGAATTTCTTCCGTTTGGGACAGGATGCCGCTGAGCAATTTCAAGCCTGCGGATACGGTTCTGCGGCTGCAATTCTCGATGTATCTAATTTTATTCGTATCTTTGCCGATTGAATAAAAAATAATAGTGAAAGAATGAATTTTCAGAAACTGACTCCTATTGTGAACAAACCCAATGCGTGGGCTCTGAGTCCGCTGGCGGTATTTTTATGCCTGTATCTGGTGACTTCCCTGCTCATCAATGATTTTTATAAAATTCCGATTACCGTAGCTTTCATGGTGTCTTCCATTTATGCCGTGGCTACAACGAAAGGACTGAGCTTGAACGACCGCTTGTTGCAATACTCCGCAGGGGCGGCCAACAAGAACATCATGCTGATGATATGGATTTTCATCTTGGCAGGGGCCTTTGCACAGTCGGCTCAAGCCATGGGGGCTATCGATGCGACGGTAAACCTGACCTTGCGGTTGCTTCCGGGCAATCTGCTGTTGGCGGGAATATTTCTGGCATCATGCTTCATTTCCCTTTCTATCGGTACGTCGGTCGGTACCATTGTCGCGCTGGTTCCTGTAGCTGCCGGTATCGCGGCCAAGACGGATGTCAGCGTGGTTTTCATGACGGCGGTAGTAGTGGGTGGTGCCTTTTTCGGTGATAACTTGTCCTTTATTTCCGATACGACCATCGCAGCCACCCGTACGCAAGGGTGCGTGATGCGCGATAAATTTCGGGTGAACTCTCTGATTGCTTTTCCGGCTGCCTTGCTCGTTTTCATCTATTACATTATCTACGGAAGCCATATCGAAGTGGCACAAGATATTCCTCACGTAGACTGGATGAAAGTGATTCCATACATCATAGTGCTGGGAACCGCAGTAGCAGGCGTCAACGTACTGCTGGTGCTGTTGCTGGGACTGATTTCTACGGGTATCGTAGGCATGGCATACGGCACGTTCGATGTGTTCGGATGGTTCGGTGCCATGGGAAAAGGTATGACGGGCATGGGAGAGCTGATCATCGTGACCCTGATGGCCGGAGGCATGCTGGAGCTGATACGTTTCAACGGGGGAGTGGACTATGTGCTGCACCGCCTGACACAGCGCGTAAAGGGTAAACGTGGGGCAGAACTGAGTATTGCAGCTTTGGTAAGTCTGGCTAATATCTGTACGGCCAACAACACGATTGCCATTATTACCGTAGGTCCGCTGGCCAACGACATTGCCGAGCAGTTCCGGGTAGACAAGCGGAAGAGTGCCAGCATTCTGGATACGTTCTCGTGCGTCATTCAGGGCATTATTCCTTACGGAGCGCAATTGTTGATTGCGGCCGAGCTTTCCGGTCTGTCGCCCATCAACATCATCGGCTACTTGTATTACCCTATGACATTGGGCGTAGTAGCCATACTGAGCATCTTGTTCCGTTATCCACGCCAGTATTCCTGATTAGGCTATATGTACCGGATTTTTTAATTTTGTCATCAAACTAAAACAGAAAAATATATGCTGATTTATAATACTACTTTTCATGTAGAGATGGGCGATGCCCGTAACTTTGTGATTTGGCTGAATGAATATTACATCCCGGAAGTGGAAAATCTGGGTGAGCTGAAGAATCCCCGTATTCTGCGTATCCTGAGCCATAAAGAACAGGACAGTGAATGCTTCTCACTGCAGTGGGAAGTGGAAGACAGTGCTGCGTTGCACCGCTGGCACGTAAAGCAGGGGGCGACACTGAATGCGGAGATGATGAAGGTGTTCAAGGATAAGGTCATCGGTTTCCCCACATTAATGGAGGTAATAAGGTGATACAGCCGGTCAAGGAAAAAATCATTCTCGGCATCGACCCGGGTACGAACATCATGGGGTACGGAGTGCTGAAGGTGACGGGTGTCAAACCGGAGGTAATGACCTTGGGCGTCATCGACCTGCGTAAATGTACCGATTCGTACCTGAAACTGAAGCATATCTACGAACGGGTGCAGGGTATCATTGCTTCGTATCTTCCGGATGAACTGGCCATCGAGGCTCCATTCTTCGGAAAGAACGTACAGTCCATGCTGAAACTGGGACGTGCACAGGGAGTAGCCATCGTGGCCGCACTGACGCGTGATATTCCCGTAACGGAATATGCCCCGCTGAAAATCAAGATGGCCATTACCGGCAACGGACAGGCCAGCAAGGAGCAGGTGGCCGATATGCTGAAGCGCATGCTGCATATACCCGACTCGGAAATGGGTCCTTTTATGGATGCGACGGATGCGCTGGGAGCGGCTTATTGTCATTATTTGCAGATGGGACGTCCGGAAATGCCGAAAGCTTATTCCAGCTGGAAGGATTTTATCGCCAAAAATCCGGGACGCATAAAGAAATAGGAGATTATAACCATGAATTTAAAACAGCTTGTAGTAATATCGGCCGTAGCTGTGGCTACCGGGTGTACTTCTTCACAACAACATACCAAAACACCGTTTGATGAATATCCGGTGTACGAGGGGGAATGGGTGGAAATGGCTTACACGCCTTCTTCAACCCGGTTCTCGCTTTGGGCTCCTTCGGCTCAGGAAGTGCGGGTGCTGCTGTATGAAAAAGGACAGGGAGGTTCTGCCTACCGCATGGTGAAGATGGAACCGGCATCCGACGGTATGTGGCAGGCTCGCGTGGACGAAGACCTGAAAGGAAAGTTCTATACGTTCAATGTCAAGATAGACGATGTGTGGCAGGGAGATACACCCGGACTCATGGCCAAGGCTGTGGGGGTGAACGGCGACCGTGCAGCCGTCATCGACTGGAAAGAGACGAATCCGGAGGGGTGGAACGAAGACAAGCGTCCGCCGCTGAAACGTTTTTCTGACATGGTGATTTATGAACTGCACCATCGTGATTTCTCTATCGATACCATCTCCGGCATCCGGAACAGAGGAAAGTTTCTGGCTTTGACGGAGGAAGGAACGCATACCTATCTGGGCGAAAAAACGGGCATTGACCATTTGAAGGAGTTGGGCGTGACACACGTACAGCTGTTGCCGTCGTTCGACTTTTCTTCGGTGGACGAAACCAAGCTCGACAGACCGCAGTACAACTGGGGATATGACCCGAAGAACTACAACGTGCCAGAAGGTTCGTATGCCACCGACCCTTATCAGCCGGAAGTGCGCATCCGTGAGTTCAAGCAGATGGTCATGGCGCTTCACCGGGCAGGCATCCGGGTGGTGATGGACGTGGTGTATAATCACACGGCTATCACGAAAGGAGGCAATTTTGAGCGGACCGTACCAGGTTATTTCTATCGCACGGACGAGGACGGAAAATGGGCCAACGCATCGGGCTGTGGCAATGAAACGGCCAGCGAACGGCCGATGATGCGGCGTTTCATGATAGAATCGGTCTGCTATTGGGCCAGAGAGTATCACATAGACGGATTCCGTTTTGACCTGATGGGGATTCATGACATCGAGACCATGAATGCCATCCGCAAGGCACTCGACAAGATTGACCCTACAATATGCATGTATGGAGAAGGCTGGGCAGCTGGGAAACCGCAACTGCCGGATAGTCTGCTGGCCATGAAAAAGCATGCGGCCCGGTTGCCACACATCGGCATGTTCTGCGATGAAATGCGCGACAGCCTGCGTGGCCCGTGGGGAAACGATGCCAAGGGAGCTTTTGTCATCGGACGCATGGGATACGCTGCAGGCGTGAAGTTCGGACTGGCGGGAGGAATCGCACATCCGCAATTGGTCAGCGACAAGGAATCCACCGTTCCGGCTTTCTGGGCTGCACAACCGGAGCAGATGATCAGTTATGTGAGTTGTCACGATGACCTTTGTCTGGCCGACCGCCTGAAGGCGACGTTGCCGGGACTTTCTGCATTAGAGATGAACGCCTTGGCCAAACTGGCAGCTACGGCAGTATTTACTTCGCAGGGCATTCCGTTCTGGTATGCAGGCGACGAAGTGCTACGCGACAAGGAGGGGGTAGCCAATTCGTACAAGAGCCCGGACGCTATCAATGCCATCAACTGGGGACGGAAGACTTCGCAGCGTGATTTCTTTGATTATGTGAGGGGCCTGATTGCCATGCGAAAGGCACATCCTTCTTTCCGTATGGGCGATGCGGACTTGATTGCCAAACACCTGGAGTTCTTGCCGGTACCAGCCAGCAATGTGGTGGCTTTCCGTATCAAGGGAAGTCCGGCTGGCGATTCGTGGCTGAACACGATTGTGGTGCTCAATGCTCGTACGGAACCTGTGCAGATTGACGTACCTGAGGGACGTTACTGGATAGCTTGTCGTGACGGACGCATAGACAATGTACTGGGACTGGGCACGCTGACCGGCAACAAACTGGTGGTAGCGCCTCGTACGGCTATGATTGTGCATCAATAAACCAAGAAAACAACTACTTAAAGAAACAAAATAAAAACAGAGAAAGACAATGCAGAATGTAATTACAATTGAGAACGGAGTGACTCGTCATCCGTTGTACCGGATGAAAGAGCCTGTGAACTTGCAGATTGCAGCAGGAGAACATGTGGCCATCGTGGGACCGAACGGCGGCGGAAAGAGTCTGCTGGTAGACACCATTACCGGACGCTATCCGTTGCTGATGAATGAGGTGAAATATGACTTCTCGCCTTCGGAATCGAAGATGGCTTGCGACAACATCAAATACATCACCTTCCGTGACTCGTACGGGGATGCCGACGGGAACTATTATTACCAACAGCGCTGGAATTCGCAGGATTTGGACGATACGCCTATCGTGGCCGATTTGCTTCCTCCCTGCAAGGACGAACAATTACGAAAAGCACTATACGATTTGTTTGGCATTGAGGAGATGCTCAGCAAACATATTATTCTGCTGTCGAGCGGAGAGCTCCGCAAGTTTCAGCTGACCAAGACTTTGTTGAGCGGCCCGAGGGTGCTGATTATGGACAATCCTTTTATCGGACTGGATGCGCGCACCCGGGGACTGCTGCACACATTGCTGGGAAAACTGACTGAAATGACCAACCTGCAAGTGATTTTGGTTTTGTCGAAGACAGACGATATCCCGACGTTCATTACGCACGTGATACCGGTAGAAGATCGTCATTGCGGGCCGAAAATCACCTTGCAGGAATATCTGGCACACCGTGAACCGGACCCTGCTCATGTGCTGTCTGAGGAGAAACGGCAGCGGATACTGGACTTGCCGTATGCCGATAACCTGTTCCACACAGAGCATATCGTGGACTTAAACAAGGTAAGCATCCGTTACGGAGAACGGGTGATTCTGAAAGAACTCGACTGGACAGTGAAATGCGGTGAGAAGTGGGCGCTCAGCGGCGAGAACGGGGCAGGGAAATCTACCTTACTTAGTTTGATTTGTGCTGATAATCCACAAAGCTATGCCTGCGACATTTCTTTGTTCGGTCGCAAACGAGGGAGTGGTGAAAGTATCTGGGAAATCAAGAAGCACATCGGTTATGTGAGTCCCGAAATGCACCGCGCTTATCTGAAGAACTTGCCGGCCATTGACATTGTGGCCAGCGGATTGCATGATTCCATCGGCCTGTACCGTAAGACGCAGGAAAAGGATGTGGATACGTGCGTGTGGTGGATGGATATCTTTGGCATTGCTGACCTGAAAGACCGTAGCTTCCTGCAACTCTCCAGCGGGGAACAGCGTATGGTGTTGTTGGCCCGTGCGTTTGTCAAAGACCCTGAACTGCTGATTCTGGACGAGCCGTTGCACGGACTGGATATGCGTAACCGCCGACTGGTGAAGGATGTCATCGAAGCATTCTGCGCCCGGAAGGATAAAACCCTGATTATGGTAACCCACTATCAGGAGGAACTGCCCGCTACCATTACGAACTCTTTATTCCTGAAACGTAATAAATAAAAGAAGCTGATTTTTGGTAGATGCAAATTCTTTTCTGCGAGAAAGCACATCTGTGTTTCATTTCCGGGTAGAAACCATGTTCAAGCGTTTCTCCGGGAATATGACAAATGGAATCAGTAAATTGAGAGTCTATAATGAAAATGGCAAATGAAGATGACAGTGTAAAATCATCTTCATTTGCCATTTTATTTTAGGATTATTTATTGAGCTTTTAAAAGTCTGTAAGTAAGGTTTACGGTGCCTAGTATGCAAAAAATTTACCAACTCTGTTTGTCCTGCATCTGGCGAAGTGCCGTCCGGTAGTCTTCTACCAGCTCCTTCATCACCTCATCCACCGTCTGTAACTTACGAAGCTGAGACGCGGCTTGTCCTATTTCCAGTTCTCCTTCGTAGAGGTCGCCTTCGAAGATTCCCTTCTTGGCCCGGCCTTTTCCCAACAAAGCCTTCAGTTCATCTACTGAGACTCTTTTCTGTTCCGCCTCCTCTATCTGCTTGTAGAAATCATTTTTAATCAGACGGGTAGGGGAAAGCTGCTTGAGCGTCAGGAGGGTATCTCCTTCATTCAATCGCAGGCAGCGGTCCTTGAAATTGAAATGTGCCGAACTCTCTTCCGTCAGAGCAAAGCGGGTACCCATCTGTACTCCTTCTGCGCCTAACGCTTCGGCGGCTAAGATACCTTCGCCCGAAACAATTCCTCCCGCAGCAATAAGAGGTACACTGCACACCTTTTTGACGGCCGGAATCAGACAGAAAGTCGTTGTTTCCTCTCGTCCGTTGTGCCCGCCTGCCTCAAAGCCTTCTGCCACAATGGCATCTACTCCAGCTTCTTCACATTTCATGGCAAAACGGCTGGAAGATACTACGTGAGCCACCTTAATGCCTGCCTGTTGGAGCTTGGAAGTCCATGTCTTAGGATTTCCCGCAGAGGTAAACACGATTTTTACGCCTTCTTCCTGAATGATTTCCATGAGGGTTTCAATCTCCGGATACATCAGCGGCACATTGACTCCGAAAGGCTGGTCGGTAGCAGCCTTACACTTACGGATGTGTTCACGCAGGGTCTCCGGGTGCATGGAACCAGCACCCAACAACCCCAGTCCACCGGCGTTGCTCACGGCTGAAGCCAGTCTCCATCCGCTACACCATACCATTCCACCTTGAATGATGGGGTAGCGGATGCCGAAAAGGTGACAGACTCTGTTTTGCATATCAGTCCGTTATTTTTTATATTTCTCAATCAGGTTCTTGGCTACGGTGTCACCCAGTTCCACAGCTTTTTCCAGATTGGCCATACCTTCCTTCTTCTTTCCCTGCTGTACCTGGCAGTAACCCAGCATACGATAGGCTGCCGCATTCTTGGCATCCAGTTCAATGGCTTTGTTCAAGGCTTTCACCGTTTCTTCCGGCTGGTTTACCCGCAAATGTACGCTTCCTTTTTCTACCCAGTATTCCACGTTCTTCGGCTCCATTTCAATGGCCTTGTTGATGTCGTTGATGGCCTGCTGATACATACGACATTGCATTTCGGCCTGCTCACGGATAAAATAGAATTCAGACGAAACCTGGCCCATCATGGCGTCATAGAACAAATTGTAGTCTACCACTGCTTCACGGAACTGGTTGTCTTCCGCTTTCATGCGGGCACGTTCGTACAGATAAGGAGCCGCTTCTTTTCCGTAGGGAGGATTGTATTTCGCCACGGCACTGTCCATCAGAGCAATGGCTTCCTTCTTTGAAGCACCTTCAATCAGTTCCTTGGTCTTGGCAGCGGCATAGAAAGAAGCGGCAGAGGCTAACGGTGAACGGTTGACCGCTTCGTAGCTGGCAAATGCTTCCGGATATTTCTGCATGGCAAAATAAATGTCTCCCTGCAGCTGGTAGTATAATCCCTGCTTGTCGTTTTCCAAGGCCGTATTGATTTCCTTCAGTGCCCGTTCCATGGTCCAGTCGCCATACGGTTTGGCTCCCTGTAAGCCCAGCACGTAATTATACAGCAGCTTGGAGAGGTTATAGTATGCGTCTCCCTTGTTTTCGTTTACTTCCACCATGGTTTGCAGGTCTTTTTCTGCCAGTGCATAGTGTGCGTCGTCACCGTATCCTATGTAACAAATGGCACGGCGGGAGTAACCTTCACTGTTTTTCGGATACTGCTGGATAAATTCGTTCAGCAGATTCAGGTATTCTTCTTTTGTCAGGTTAGAAGAAGACATGTACAGGTACACCAGTGCCTGAGACTCGTCTTCCGGCAATCCTTTCTTGATGCCGATGGTATTCAGCGTAAAGTCATTGGCAGAAAGTGCGCTGATAGACAAGCTCTTCGCATAGCCTATTCCGATGGCATAGCTTGATGTGCTTTCCTTGTCACTGTTCTTCTGTACCAGTCCCACTACTTCTCCTTCCGCATTCATTACCGGACAGCTTACGGTCTTTTCTCCCGTTTTCATGTCCAAGGTATAATAGAAAGAGTTATTGCTGATGGTATCGATTTTGGAAATAGTACCGTGTGTGCCCGAAGCAGCCTTCTGCGTAGAATAGGGAAGTACATACACCGTTTCACTTACCGCACCCGGACGAGATGCCGGTTGCAAGGCTACAATCTTCTTATCGGCAGCCGTTTTGAATTTCACTACATCGTATATTCCATTCGCGCCCAAAATGTATTCCACCGGCAGTTCTTTTCCATCGGCAGTCACGACTACGGCACGTTCAGCTCCTTTAAACAAGGTATAGTCGGATACAGCCGTACCGTTTTCATCAATGTAGAATCCGTTTCCGGTATTGAGAATCTGATTCTCCTTATTGTACGTGATGACAGAGAACACAGCTTTTCTGGCTTTGTTGGCCCATTTGGGAAGTTCCTGAGCCATTCCGGTCTGAAAAGCCATCCCACAGCATGTCAGCACGAGGGTAATTTTTCCTATTTTCATGGTAGTTGTATGTTTTATTATTTTATTCTTCTCCGAATCCTCTTTGTTTCACGGCTTCATAGATGAGGATACCTGCTGCCACGGACACATTCAGTGACTCAATGTTGCCGAACAACGGAATCTTGATCCATTCGTCGCAAAGTGCCAGATGGTCGTAAGGTACACCAGTATCTTCCGCACCCATGATGATGCACGTAGGTCCCTGATAATCGGCCTTGGTGTAGTCATAGTCACCCTTCTCTGTCGCTGCCACAATCTTGAATCCGCTGTCTTTCAAGAACTTGATGGTATTTGTCAGGTTGTTCTCGCGACACACCGGAATGGTATGCAAGGCTCCGGCAGAGGTCTTGATGGCATCTGCATTGACGCTGACACTATTTTTTGACGGAATGATGATGGCATCCACACCGGCACATTCACACGTACGGGCAATGGCTCCGAAGTTACGCACGTCGGTCAGGCCATCCAGCAAGATGAGCAGCGGGTTCTTTCCCTGCTCGAACAAGAAAGGCACGATGTCTTCCGTACGCTGGTAAGTGATAGGCGAGATAAAAGCCACCACTCCCTGATGGTTCTTCTTGGTGATGCGGTTGATGCGTTCCACCGGTACACGCTGCACGGGGATGAACGTATCTTTCAACACGGCGAAAAGCTCCTTCGACAAGTCGCTCTGGATGTCTTTCTTGATTAATACTTTGTCAATTTCTTTTCCGGCCTGGATAGCCTCGATAACGGCGCGTACGCCGAAAATCATTTCGTTCTTTTCTATCATGGTCTTGTTTGTTTCTTGTTATTGTTTAAAGCCTAACAGGGCACGGGCGTTCTGTACGGCAGCCTCTGTCAGGGTGGCACCGCTGAGCATGTGGGCAATCTCTTGCACCCGCTCTTCATCCGTCAGGCGGCGGATATGACTGTTGGTTCCGGTGTCGGTATCTTCCTTGTACACTTTGTAGTGCGCAATTCCGCGTGCGGCAATCTGGGGCAGGTGAGTGATGCTGATTACCTGACGGTTCTGGCGTCCCATGTCCTGCATTATCAGTGCCATTTTCTCTGCGATGGAGCCTGACACACCGGTATCAATTTCATCGAAAATGATGGTCGGCAGTTTGACAGCTCCGGCAATCATGGCCTTGAGTGAAAGCATGACGCGGGCAATTTCACCTCCCGAAGCAATGGAAGCCACGTTCTGCAAAGTTCCGTTCTTATTGGCCGAAAACAGGAAAGTCACGCTGTCCATCCCTTTGCTGTCGGGTTCCTTTCTGGAAGTCAGTTCCACGGCAAAACGCACGTTAGGCATACCCAGTGGGATGAGCAGGGATTCCATCTGCGATTCAATGTGCCGTGCCGACTGTGTACGAAGCGCGGTCAGCTTTTCGGCCTGACGAAGCACCTCGGCATACAATTTCTTCTTTTCACCCTCCAGTTCTGCAATCCGGTCGTCGAAAGAAGTGATGGCATTCAACTGGCTGCGATAGTTTTCCGTCAGCTCAATCAGTTCTTCTACCGACTGCACACGGTGTTTCTGCTGCAAGGAATAAATCAGGTTCAACCGTTCGTTGACAAAATCCAGACGTGCCGGATTGAATTCCACTTCTTCCTCCGCATTGCCGATTTCGCGAGAAATATCTTTCAGTTCAATGTAGCAGCTGTTCAGCCGTTCCATCCATTCCTTAGCCGGCGCATATACCTGTGTCAGGCCCTGAAGAGTCTGCATGCACTCCTTGGTCAGTGAAACCGTACCGCCTTCCTCGCCGTTAATCAGCTGGCTGGCTTTATAGAGTCCGGCCTTGATGTCTTCGGCATGACTCAGGGTCTCCGCTTCCTGTTCCAGTTCTGTCTGCTCTCCGTCTTTCAGTCCGGCTTCTTCCAACTGTTCCAGCTGAAAGCGGATATAATCTTCATCCTGACGGCTCTTTTCAGCCTGTGCGATAAAATCATCCAGTTCCTTTGCCACCTTCTTATAAGAAAGGTATACCGACTGATAAGCCGACAATGCCTGCTCGTCTTGTGCCAGGATGTCCAGAATGTTCAACTGGAAACCTTCCTTGTTCAGCAACAGGTTCTGGTGTTGGCTGTGTACGTCAATCAGTTTTTCGCCCAGCATTTTCATCTGTGCCAGCGAAGCCGGCGTATCGTTGATGAAAGCACGGCTCTTCCCGTTGGCCGACACTTCACGGCGAAGGATACATTCGTCCGGTTCAAATTCGATGTCATTCTCCTGAAAGAACGGTTCCATGCCGTAGTTGGCAATCCGGAAAGTCGCCTCCACGATGCACTTGGAAGCCCCCTTCTTGATGGATTTCACGTCGGCACGCTGTCCCAACAGAAGTCCGATAGCCCCTAAGATAATGGACTTTCCGGCACCGGTCTCACCGGTAATCACCGAAAAGCCGGACGTAAAGTCAATGTCCAGCTTATCAATCAGGGCATAGTTCTGTATAAAGATAGACTGTAGCATAACGGTTTAGGAATGAAACAGACTGGAAAGTTTATCCACAATGTCTTCGGCCACTTCCTGCTTGCGCTTTAACGGGTAGGAAACAGCTTCAGTGCGGTCTATAATCGTAATCTTGTTGGTGTCGCAACGGAAACCGGCTCCTTTGTCATTCAGCGAGTTCAACACGATGAAGTCAAAGTTCTTGCGTGCCAGCTTATCCTGTGCATGGCTTACCTCGTCGCAAGTCTCCAGCGCGAATCCCACTAACAGCTGGTCCGGACGTTTTTCCTTTCCTAAGGAAGCAGCAATGTCGCAAGTCGGTTTCAACCGCAACACCAGGTCGTCCTTTTCCCGTTTGATTTTCTGGTCGGCCACCTGCTCCGGTGTAAAGTCCGCTACGGCTGCACACAAGATTCCTGCGTCTGCATCCTTGAAGGCATCGGCAGCTGCACGGTGCATTTCAGCCGCACTCTCCACGTCTATGCGACGAATGTTCGGATGAACCGTCTGCTGGGTAACCGGACCGCTTACCAACACCACTTCCGCTCCACGTGAAGCACAAGCCTCAGCCAGGGCATAGCCCATCTTTCCGGAAGAGTAATTGCCGATAAAGCGCACCGGGTCAATTTTCTCATAAGTAGGACCTGCGGTAATGACGATTTTCCGTCCGGCCAGGTCTTGCTGACGGGCAAAGAAAGCTTCCAGCACTTCGATGATTTTCTCAGGCTCTTCCATGCGTCCTTTTCCTACCAGGTGACTGGCCAGCTCGCCCGAAGCCGGTTCTATAATATGGTTACCATAGCTGCGCAGAATATCGAGGTTATGCTGGGTAGAAGGATGAGCAAACATATCCAGGTCCATGGCCGGAGCCACAAACACCGGAGCCTTCATCGACAGGTAGGTCGTCACCAGCATATTGTCGGCTACCCCGTGCGCCATCTTTCCGATGGTAGCAGCCGTAGCCGGGGCAATGACCATGGCATCGGCCCACAATCCCAAATCCACGTGACTATGCCATGTGCCGTCACGCTGTGAGAAAAACTCACTGATGACAGGTTTGCTGGTCAGCGCCGAAAGCGTGATGGGAGTGATGAACTCCTTTCCTGCCGGCGTGATGACAATCTGCACCTCCGCACCTTTCTTAATCAGTCCGCGTGTCAGCACGGCTGCCTTATAAGCCGCAATACTACCCGTGATACCCAGTACAATTTTTTTGCCTTGCAGTGTATTCATGCTACCTTCCGTTTACTTGACCAGCCCCGTTTCGCGCAGGCGGATTTTTGTCAATACATTCTTCGTGTTCAGCGTGAAGTCTCCGTTCATAATCCAACCGTAGTAGCCCAGATCTTTCTTGAGCACTTCCGACACCGGAATACCTTTGTATTTTCCGAAGTTGAACACTTCCACGCCGTTATCGTCATACACGATTCTTCCGGCAAAGTCCACGTTCTTGCTGTAGCTGGAATATTCCGACAGGTAGTTGATGTCGTTCTGAAGCACGTCAGGGTAGTGGTCGAGCTGCGCTTTCAGCACCTCGTAGGTAGCCCGTGTATCGGCTTCTGCCGTATGCGCGTCTTCCAGATTCTTTCCGCAATAGAACTTGTAGGCAGCCGAAAGCGTGCGCTGTTCCAGCTTGTGGTAAATCACCTGCACGTCGACAAACTTCCGCTTGGTCAGGTCGATGTCAATGCCAGCACGGAGGAATTCCTCTACCAGTACCGGCACGTCAAAGCGGTTGGAGTTAAAACCGGCAATGTCGGCCCCTTCAATGTCGCGGGCAATGTCTTTTGCCACTTCCTTGAAAGTAGGGCAGTCGGCCACATCCTCGTCGTGAATGCCATGAATGGCAGTCGATGCCTCCGGAATGTGCATTTCCGGATTGATGCGCAAGGTCTTGGCCTCTTCGTTGCCGTTAGGATAAACCTTCAAGTAGCAGATTTCTACAATACGGTCTGTATTAATATTAGTGCCCGTGGTCTCCAGGTCGAAGAACACGAGCGGATTTTTCAAGTTCAGTTTCATGAGTCTGTGTGTAACAAAAAATGATTAGTCGTTCAGCATCATCGGCATCAGCAGCATCAACAGGTCTTCGTCTTCCTCCTGTTCTTCAGGCACGATGACACCAGCGCGTGACGGGTCGGCCAGTTCGATGATGATGTTCTGTGCAGAAATGTTGTTCAGGATGTCAATCAGGAACGACGATTTGAAACCGATGCTCATCGGGTTGCCGCCATACTGGCAAGCGATGGTTTCTTCGGCTGAAGTAGAGAAGTCGATGTCCTGTGCAGAAATCTTCATCTGGTTTTCCGACAAGCTCAGCTTGATCAGGCTGCTTGACTGTGAAGAGAACACAGACACACGGCGCAGGGCACTGATGAAGAGCGCACGGTCAATGATGGCACGGTGCGGATTGTTCTGCGGAATGACAGAGTTATAGTTCGGATAACGTCCCTCAATCAGACGGCAAATCATCTGATAGTTTTCGAGGGTGAACATGGCATTGCGGTCGTCAAAACCAATCTGTACGTCGCCCTGTTCCTTCGGCAACAGGTTCTTCAGCAGGTTGGCCGGCTTCTTCGGAAGGATGAAGGCAGCTTTCTCTGCTCCTCGTGCGGCATAAGTCTTGCTACGTACCAGCTTATGACCGTCGGAAGCCACCAGTGTAATGTCTTCCGTACTGATGTCGAAATAAATACCGTTCATCACCGGACGAAGTTCATCGTCGGCAGTCGCAAAAATGCTGCGGTTCACACCGTTCATCAAGATTTCTGCTCCCATGGTCACCTGTACGGCATTGCTGCCCAACGCCTGTGCCTGCGGATATTCGTCGGCATTCTGTCCCATCAGACTGTATTTTCCATTCAGGTATTCCACGGTAATTTCCATATTGCTGGGTTCGATGTGGAAACTCAGCGGCTGCTCAGGAATCTCCTTCAATGCTTCCAGCAATGTCTTGGAAGAAACGGCAAAACGGCCGTCACTGTCCGATTCGTTCACTTCGATGGAAGTAGACAATGTAGTGTCATTGTCCGAAGCAGTCATAAAGAGCGTACCGTCTCTCAGTTCGAAGAGGAAACAGTCCAGAATAGGTAATGAATTTCTTGAGTTGATTACTCGGCTGATAGCCTGCAAATGACTGAATAAAGCAGTACTTGAAACGATAAACTTCATAGCTGTTTTTATATTTGTTTTTGTTCTGTTTTTATTATTAAATGCATCCTCGGATGCCCTAAACCAATTGCCAAAGTTACGAAAAGATTGCATACGCCCCACAAAAAAAGGTCTTAAAAATTAGTTTTCTTCTATGGAAAGTCGTAATTTCGTCACCGAATTTAAAAATACTATTTATGGAATTAGCAGGAAGAGTGATTGCGGTTCTGGAACCGAAAGGCGGTACATCGCGGAACGGCAACGAATGGAAGGTACAAGAATATGTCATCGAAACGCACGACCAGTATCCGCGTCGTATGTGCTTTGATGTCTTTGGTGACGACAAAATCAAACAGTTTAATATTCAGGTGGGCGAGGAACTGAACGTATCGTTCGACATTGACGCCCGCGAATGGCAAGGACGCTGGTTCAACAGTATCCGTGCATGGAAGGTGGAACGTGTGGGAGCTACTCCTCAGATGCCTCCGGTAGAAGCTCCATTCCCTCCGGTAAATGCAGCTCCGGCCGACTTCTCCATGACAGACGAGAAAGACGACCTGCCGTTCTAAATGAATAAAAGAAATTTGAATGCCTCCTTTGCTTCTGAAAAGATGAAGTGAAGGAGGTTTTTTATTGGCTGTAAATAAAGAGGTGAATGAAATACGGATTGTGAATGTTTTTCATAACTTTGTAAAAACCATATATAATATAGTTATGAAGACAAAGTTACTGATTGCTCTGCTCGGCATATTTTTATGCTTGGGTGGAACTTCGTGTGTGGTGCATCGCCATGCACCCAAGCCGCACAAAAAGGGAATTCCTCCAGGTCATGCCAAGAAAATACGTGGTAAAAAAGCGGCAAAATTTGATGCTCCCGGACATCACAAGCATCGTCCTCCTCAACTGTAAAAAGGGAATACACGAAAGTGTAAGAAAATTTACCGATAAACCTTTTTAGACCTTCTACGTTTCTCATGGCAGAGCCCTATGTTTTCTGACTGTAAAACCTACGTTTCTGCTATGGGAAACGTAGGTTTTGCGTTCGGGAAACCTGAAAAACGCAATAGCTTTTGCCAGAAAAAAACAGGGGTTTCAGAAAATAGCTTTTTCTGAAACCCCTATATGCAATAGACTCTATTCTAGACATGCGTTCTGCATGGGGAAATGGCTTATTTTGCTCTTACATACAATCCGCCATGCATATCCTTGATAACATCCAGACTTACAATTTCAAACGCAGGTTCTCCGCTATAATAAATCGTATTTCCATGGATTGTGTATTCTATACCGCTATAACTTCCCGTTTCGATATTGGTCCAGTATACCGTTTTCCCATCAGAGGCAGGTATCCGGGCTATCGTTAACGTGTTTTCAAACAATCTGGTTTCCATAACAACCTCTTTCATCTGTCCGTTAGCATTAAAATGCATACCAAAACAATTGAAGTATCCATATTCCGGATTATTCAGATAACGGCTGCTAGGTGCATTCTGCTCCTGGTATACTTGCATCACACCAGCATACTCGGAATAAGGTCCATCGTACATCCAGAAACCACTCATGTTACTCCATGAATAAGAACTTATTTCGTCCGATTCTACACCGTCACCTTTCTTTGATAAAGTCCAAATCTGATCGTTTGCATCATCTATCAGGTTGTTGCCAGATATAACCAGGTCTACAGTATAATAGCCGTCCGTCGGTGTCAGATGTATAACGTTGTCCGATACTGTATATTCATAGAATGTGTATCGAGTACCGCTGTAAGGCTTATATTCATTTGTTCCAAGAGTATAATTATAATCCCATCCATAGCCTTTATATTCCGTCGTTTTCTCCGCTTTAGTAGAAGATGTAAAAACAAGTACCTCAGTACCCGACTCCGTGCTGAGATCATCTGGATCAAGCCACTCATAAGAGGACTTCCATTCACTACCTACCAATTGAGAAATTTCAAAAGTACCATCATCATCTCCTGATGAACAACTTGCCAACACAAACAAACTCAAGGTTGCCGCAAGCATTGAATAATAAAACTGTTTCATCATTTACTTTATTTAATTAAGATATAACAAAAATAGCAGATTCACATCTGACTGACAACGAGGTTTTACTGGCATTATATACTATGGCTTCAAATACTGTCACTATTCAGTCTAAATCATCAACTATTCATCAAAAAATCAAATAAGCTTAAAGGGCTAAAATAGCTGAGTTTTATTCTTAGACAGAAAAAAACACCTGCCTTTAGTTATATTAACTATAAAAATTAGTTTATCAACTAAAAGTTTTAGTTCTTTGCAGTAACCAATTGAAACGGATATGAAAACACTTACTGCCAAAGAAGAAGAAATCATGGGATTTTTCTGGGAGAAAGGTCCGATGTTCGTCAAGCAGTTGCTGGAACTCTACGAAGAGCCACGACCGCACTTCAATACCCTGTCGACCATTGTAAGGGGATTGGAAGAGAAAGGTTACCTGTCGCATACAGCGTTTGGTAATACCTACCAGTATCATGCCGTAGTGTCGGAAGAGGAATTCCGACGGAAAACCCTGCGTGGAGTCATCTCCAAATATTTCAACAACTCTTTCTTAGGAGCTGTTTCCTCGCTGGTGAAAGAAGAAGACATTTCGGTGGAGGAACTCAAGGAACTGATACAGAAAGTAGAAGAAGGACGGCTATGAGAAAACGTATATTATTGGTGGCGTGGCTGCTATGTGGTCTGATGCTGCCTTTCTGGGGACAGACGGAAAGTGAAAAGAACCCGAAACTGCTGATAGACGGCTGTTTCTTCATGGAAACGCCCTCCGAACTGAATGGGGCAAAACTCAAGATGGCTGTTCTGAAGAGTGAAGACGGACGGATGATGATGCTGGTGACAGGCGTCAAACTAAGCGAGAATTCAAAGAAATACGCCGTTCCTCTGTCTGAAGTGAAGGATGCAGATTATTGGCTGGAGAAAGCGAAGGGAAACGTAAAGTTTATGTCAATGATTATTCACACTTCTAAACTGGCCATGAAGGAAGGGGAGCGCATCAAACCTTTCAGCGTACAGGCTACCGACGGTACCCGCTGGACTGACCGCAATACCCTGGGACGGCCGCTGGTGCTCAACTTCTGGCACACGGGGTGCGGCCCTTGCATCCGCGAAATGCCCGAGCTGAGCAAATGGCTGGATACCTGCCCTGATGTGAATTACCTGGCCGTCACCTGGAACACTCCCGAACAGATACAGACGATTGTGGAACGTCAGGGATTCCGCTTTCATCAGGTAGCAAACGATTCTGCATTGTGGAAGATGTTCGGCGTACAGCAGACACCCACCACGGTAGTGCTCGATAAGCAGGGGGTGGTGCGAAAGCTCACCATAGGTACCAACCAGCAGAAACGTGACGAACTACTGAAAACCATCCGGCAATTATCGGCCGAGAAATAAGCAGAAATTAGCGAAAACTTTGGTCGGTACGGAATAATAATTGTAAACACACATAAAAGTCATGGGAACCTTTTTAGTCTATATACTCAAGTCGGCTGTCTGCCTGGCGATGTTCTATCTGTTCTACCGCCTGCTGCTCAGCAAGGAAACTTTCCATCGTTTCAACCGGATGGCTTTGCTGGGAGTGATGCTGCTCTCATGCCTGCTGTCTTTGGTAAAGGTAACGGTGGAACAGGCTTCGCCGGTAAATGCACAAGTGATGTCGATGGAAGATTTGCTGCTGATGTATCAATGGAATAGCGAAGCGGTAGTGGTGGAAGAGGGAAGTCGCCCGTTCCACTGGCAAGAAGGGCTGGTGTTAGTCTATTTTGCGGGACTGTTTTTTGTCATCGCCCGTCACCTCTGGTCGCTGGGACGCATGCTTTATCTCATTCGTCACAGCCGGTGTGAAAGGTTAGACAACGGTATCCGCTTGGTTGTTCACCGTCGTAAACTGGCTCCTTTCAGCTGGATGCGCTACATCGTGATTTCGGAAACAGACTTGAAGGAAAGCGGACATCACATTCTGGTGCACGAAATGGCCCACATCCATCACCGTCACTCATGGGACTTGTTGCTGACCGAAGCCTGTGCTTGGCTGCAATGGTTCAATCCGGCCATCTGGCTGCTCAAGCAGGAGTTGCAGAACATCCACGAATACGAAGCCGACGAAGAAGTACTCCGTCAGGGCATCAATGCGAAAGAATATCAAATGCTATTAATAAAAAAAGCCGTTGGCGCAAGGCTCTACTCTATTGCCAACAGCTTTAATCACAGTCCACTTAAAAAACGTATCACTATGATGATTCGAAAAAAATCCAATCCGTGGGCACGGGCCAAGTACCTCTATGTACTTCCGTTGGCAGCCGTTACCGTAGCTGCTTTTGCCCGTCCTGAAATCTCTCAACCACTCGATGAGATTTCAAGTGTCAAAGTTAATGATTTATCGGCAGTTTTGGAAACGTATGCCGATAAAAATGTGTCGAATCCCGCCGAAAAGACCAAACTGAAGATGAAGGTGGTGGATAAAAAAGGAGCACCCATCATTGCAGCAACCGTACTTGTGGCGAATACGACCAACGGGACCATTACCGACGAAAACGGTAATTTCACGCTGGAAGTCGGTACCGACCAAAGCATCCAGGTGGCCTACATCGGTATGAATACGGTTACCATGTCGGTCAAAGACTGCCTGAAAAAAGCCGACCAGACAATTGTCTTGTCTGAAAGTGAGACAAAGAAAGATGTGAAGGTGGTAGCACCTGCTCCGCAAGCTGTGGTGTCGGACGACCAGACGTTTAGCGTAGTGGAGCAGATGCCGGAATATCCGGGTGGTATGCGTGCTGGTCTGGAATTTATGGCACGCAATCTCAGGTATCCTGCAAAGGCACAGGAAGCCGGTAAGCAGGGGCGTGTCATCGTGCAGTTTGTGGTAAGGAAAGACGGTTCGCTGAGCGATTTCAAGGTGCTCCGTCCGGTCGACCCGTGGCTGGATGCCGAAGCTATCCGCGTAATCAGTACCATGCCGAAATGGAAGCCGGGCATGCAGGACGGAAAGCCGGTCAGCGTGAAATTTACTCTCCCGGTAACTTTCATGCTGGAGGGGATCAACAACAAGCCGAAGGCAAGCGACAATGACGTCGTAGTAGTGGGGTATGGAGTCACTCCAGCTCCTCAGAAAAGCGAAGTTCCGGTAGATGTGCCGACCATTATAATCCATAACTCCAGCGATGCCTCGGAGAGCGGTGAAGGTCAGCTCGGGAAGTCAAAGCAATCGCCATTGGTAGTGATAGATGGCACAGAAACCTCCTCGGAGGAAATGAAAAAACTTGACCCTCAGTGCATTGAATCAATCGCTGTATTGAAAGACGCAGATGCTACGGATATATATGGCGAAAAAGGAAAGAATGGCGTGATACTCATCACTACCAAAAAGAAATAAAAACACTTTCTATCTAAAAGAAACGCGCAAGGGTATATGAAAATATCCTTGCGCGTTCTCTTTTAGTTTTCAGAAGTTTCTTTAAAGTGTGACACCATTCTTGAAAATGGCAATCTCACGGTAATTCTTTTTCTCATTGTTCACAGATTCTCCGCTGGCCACCTGAATCACATAATCAATGAAACGGCGGCAGGTAGTTTCCATCGGCTCATTTTCTACGATGACTCCGGCATTGAAGTCAATCCATCCAGGCTTGTGCGCCGCTAGGTTGGAATTGGTAGAAATCTTCATGGTAGGTACGAAGGTACCGAATGGCGTACCGCGTCCTGTAGTGAACAGCACGATGTGGCAGCCGGAAGAGGCGAGGGCCGTAGCAGCGACAAGGTCATTGCCCGGAGCCGAGAGCAGGTTCAAGCCTTTTGTCTGCAAGCGTTCTCCGTAAGCCATCACACCCGATACGTAACTCTTTCCGCATTTCTGTGTGCAACCCAATGCTTTTTCTTCCAGTGTAGAAATACCTCCGGCCTTGTTACCCGGCGAAGGATTCTCGCCCACAGGCTCTCCGTGTGAAAGGAAGTATTCCTTGAAATCATTAATCAGACTCACCGTCTGGTTGAACAGTTCCGTGGTACGGCAACGGTTCATCAGAATAGTTTCTGCCCCGAACATTTCGGGTACCTCAGTCAGTACCGAAGTACCTCCCTGCGCAATCAGGTAGTCGGAGAACATGCCCAGCAGCGGATTGGCCGTAATGCCCGAGAAGCCGTCGGAGCCACCGCATTTCAGTCCCACACGCAACTCGGAGAGGGGCACATCGGTACGCTCGTCCTGACAGCACTTGGCATACAGTTCACGCAAGATGCGCATACCTTCTTCGTATTCATCGTCCACCTTCTGTGCCACCATGAAGCGGATACGGTCTTCGTCATACGTACCGACAAATTCACGGAACACATCGGGCTGGTTGTTCTCACATCCTAATCCTACTACCAGCACGGCTCCGGCATTGGGATGCAACACCATGTCGCGCAGAATCTTCTTCGTATTCTCATGGTCTTCGCCCAACTGTGAGCAACCATAATTATGCGGGAAAGCCACGATGGCATCCACTCCCTTGCCTCCGTCCGTCTCGCGGCGAAGTCCCTCGGCCAGCTGGTTCACGATACCGTTCACACAGCCTACGGTCGGGATAATCCAGATTTCGTTGCGCACGCCTACGTCTCCGTTCCGACGGCGATAGCCCTTGAACGTACGGTGTTCCACCGGAATGTCCGTGTGCACCTCCACCGGCTGGTAGGTATAATCCAGCAGCCCCGCCAGATTGGTTTTGATTTCTTTCTCGCTCACCCATGTACCTTCGGACACATCGGTAGTAACATGACCGATGGGGTAGCCGTATTTAATGATATTCTCTCCGGCCTGGAAATTCTTCAGCGTCACCTTGTGGCCGGCAGGCACATCCGTGCGCAGGGTAATCACCCGTCCGTCTGCCTCGATGGTTTCTCCTGCATGAAGGGGAGAAATAGCCACCGCCACGTTATCAGCCGGGTTGATTCTCAAATAAGTTGTTTTCATATTAATAGCGATGTAATCAGGTTATTCGTTGACATGTGCATCGAAATAGAAATCGATGTTTTCCGTCGTAATCAGGTTGATAGGCATGTAATTGCAATCCTTCACCTTCTTGCGCAGAATCAGGTGGTTACACAGGCATTCTATGCTGTTATATCCCTGCACGGTAGGCTGCTGGGCTATGACAAAGTCAATGCTTCCGGCTTTCAGGCAAGCCACGTTGCGACGAAGCAGATCGTAGCCCATAAGATGGAAGTCCGTACGTCCGTGACGCTGCATATACTCACCGATGATATACGCCTTAGAATTGAAGGTGATACCACACTTCACATTCGGATGCGCCGCAAAGAAATCGTCCAGCAACGAAGCATCTTCACCCGGCTGTTTGGCATAGAGGTTCAATTCCCACATTTTCAGTTCCGGGCAGTGCTCCTTCATGTATTCATAGAAGCCCTCTTCACGATGGAGCTGCTGGTTCGAGCCCAGACGTCCTTCGTTTATCTGACGGAAGATGACAATCTCCGGTTCGCCCTTTGCCAGCAGACGTAACATGCGGGCGGCAAAGTATCCGCTCCGCTGGGCATGCTGTCCGTAGAAAGCCAGCGGTTCCAGTCGGGCAATATTCGAATCAATAAACACATACGGAATGCCGGCTTCACGCAGCAGGTTGACAAACTGCTCAGTTTCTTCTTCCACGGTAGGCGAAAGAATGACTCCATCGGGCTGTGCATCCAGAATGCGCATACCACTTTCTATAAAGGCACCCGACTCGTACTGGTCATAATAATAGTCCGACAGAGAAACATTGAAATCGGAAAAACGGGTGATGGCCTGTTGCATGCCGCGCTCCACATCTTTCCAATAGTCTCCCTCATTGTGCGAAGGAAGCAGATAGGCAAATCTGTATTTCTTGTTCGAGGCCAGCGCACTGGCATACATGTTAGGCTGATAGTTCAGCTTCTTCAATATTTCTTCCACTTTAATGCGGCTGGATTCGGACACACCGCTCCGGGAGTGAAGTACACGGTCTACTGTTCCCACCGATACTCCGGCCATTTGGGCGATGTCCTTGATTCGGATTCTATCTTGCTGTTTCTCCATGCGTTTTACCTTATTATATTGTACAATATGTGCATTCAGTAAAAAATCAATTTTTTCGATACAAATATATAACTTATTTTGGTTTTTAAAAAATAAACTGTACCTTTGTGTGCGTACACAAAATAGATATTTCAAAAGTAATTGCTGAAAGAATCGTTTTTGTGATACGAGCTAAGAACTACATTATTAATCACATAAGTATAAAAATATCTAGCAATGGGAAAAATTGTTACTTTAGGCGAAATCATGTTGAGATTGTCTACACCGGGCAATACTCGTTTTGTTCAATCAGACAGCTTTGACGTAGTTTACGGTGGAGGTGAAGCAAACGTAGCTGTGAGCTGTGCCAACTATGGTCATGAAGCATACTTTGTAACCAAGCTGCCGAAACACGAAATCGGACAGTCGGCTGTAAACGCATTGCGCAAATACGGTGTAAAGACTGACTACATCGCCCGTGGTGGTGACCGCGTAGGTATCTACTATCTGGAAACAGGTGCTTCTATGCGTCCTAGCAAGGTTATCTACGACCGTGCTCACTCTGCCATCGCTGAAGCTGATCCTTGCGACTTCGACTTTGATGCTATCATGGAAGGTGCTGACTGGTTCCACTGGTCTGGTATCACTCCGGCTATCTCTGACAAGGCTGCTGAACTGACTAAACTGGCTTGTGAAGCTGCCAAACGTCACGGAGTAACAGTTTCTGTTGACTTGAATTTCCGCAAGAAATTGTGGACAAAAGAAAAAGCACAGTCTATCATGCGTCCGTTGATGCAGTATGTAGATGTTTGTATCGGTAACGAAGAAGATGCTGAACTTTGCTTAGGTTTCAAACCAGATGCTGACGTAGAAGGCGGTAAGACCGATGCAGAAGGCTACAAGGGAATCTTCACAGCCATGGCTAAGGAATTCGGATTCAAGTATGTGATTTCTACTTTGCGTGAATCTTTCTCTGCTACTCACAACGGCTGGAAGGCTATGATTTACAACGGTGAAGAATTCTATACTTCTAAGCGTTACGACATCGACCCGATTATTGACCGTGTAGGTGGTGGTGACTCATTCTCAGGTGGTATTATCCACGGCTTGCTGACCAAAGCTACTCAGGGCGAAGCATTGGAATTCGCAGTAGCAGCCTCAGCATTGAAGCACACTATCAACGGCGACTTTAACCTGGTATCTGTAGAAGAAGTAGAAGCACTGGCTGGTGGTGACGCTAGCGGTCGTGTACAGAGATAATCACTCAAACAAACAACATTTCATTTAAGGTTAGAAAAAATGGCTAAATTCGATAAAATTGCAGTGTTGAACAAGATTGGTTCAACAGGTATGGTTCCTGTATTCTATCACAAGGATGCAGAAGTGGCAAAGAAAGTGGTAAAGGCTTGCTATGACGGTGGTGTACGTGCATTCGAATTCACCAACCGTGGCGACTTTGCACATGAAGTATTTGCTGAAGTTGTAAAATACGCCGCAAAAGAATGTCCGGAAATGGCAATGGGTGTAGGCTCTATCGTAGATCCTGCAACTGCTTCTCTGTACATCCAGCTGGGTGCTAACTTCGTGGTAGGTCCGTTGTTCAACCCTGAAATCGCAAAAGTCTGCAACCGTCGTCTGGTGGCTTACACTCCGGGATGCGGTAGCGTATCAGAAGTAGGTTTCGCACAGGAACTGGGCTGCGACCTCTGCAAAATTTTCCCAGGCGACGTACTGGGTCCGAAACTGGTAAAAGGTTTGCTGGCTCCGATGCCATGGTCTAAACTGATGGTAACCGGTGGAGTAGAACCGACTCAGGAAAACCTGACTTCATGGATTAAGGCAGGAGTATTCTGCGTAGGTATGGGTTCTAAGTTGTTCCCGAAAGAAAAGGTAGCTGCTGAAGACTGGACTTACGTCACAGAAAAATGTAAGGAAGCATTGGCTTACATTGCAGAAGCTCGTAAATAATACAGAAATTCATTTTGTTTAAAGGTGTATAAGTGAGAAGCCTCGCTACGTCCGGAAAGGTGTAGCGAGGCTTTCTCATGCCCACAAGTGAAGGAATATTCATGAAAAAATACAAAAACGAATACTTCCTGCATGGATATGTGCGCGAAAAATCCTATCTTTGCATGAAATTTTTCGCGAAATATGAAAATTAAGGAAATTGTGAATGCCCTTGAGATATTCGCGCCTCTGCCTTTACAGGACGGATTCGACAATGCCGGACTGCAAATCGGATTGACAGACGCGGAAGCTACAGGGGCTTTGTTGTGTCTGGACGTAACCGAAGCCGTGGTAGATGAAGCCATCGCACTGGGATATAACCTGATTGTATCTCACCATCCGCTCATCTTCAAGGGCTACAAGTCGATTACCGGACGTGACTACGTGGAACGCTGCATCCTGAAGGCCATCAAGAACGACATCGTGATTTTCTCGATGCACACCAACCTGGACAACGCACCGCAGGGTGTCAACTTCAAGATTGCCGAAAAAATCGGACTGAAGAACGTAAGAATCCTGGAACCGAAAGAAAACCAGCTGCTGAAACTAGTCACCTTCGTACCGCAGGCACAAGCCGATGAGGTACGCAATGCCTTGTTCGAAGCCGGATGCGGGTGCATCGGCAACTACGATTCCTGCAGCTATAATCTGGAAGGGAAGGGCACTTTCCGCGCACAGCCGGGCACACATCCTTTCTGCGGAGAAATCGGCCAGTTGCACGAAGAGCATGAGATACGGATTGAAACCGTGCTGCCGGCATTCCTGAAAGGGAAGGTGCAGAAAGCCCTTGTCGAAGCACATCCTTACGAGGAACCGGCCTACGACTTCTATCCCTTGCAGAACGAGTGGACACAGGCAGGAGCGGGCATCGTAGGTGAACTGGAAGAACCGGAAACCGAAACCGATTTCCTGCGCCGGATAAAGAAGCTGTTCGAGGTGGGCTGTGTGAAACATTCGCGCATGACGGGACGCCTCATCCAGACCGTCGCCCTCTGTGGAGGAGCAGGAGCCTTCCTGCTGCCCAAGGCCGTAAGAGCCCATGCCGACGTGTTCCTGACAGGCGAAGTGAAGTACCACGACTATTTCAGCTACGAGAACGACATTCTCATTGCAGAGATAGGGCACTACGAAAGCGAACAATATACAAAAGATTTATTATATTCAATCATACGGGAAAAGTTTCCGACACTCGACGTCCAGCTGACGCGTGTCAATACCAATCCCATAAAATACTTGTAGAAAACTATGGCTAAAGAAGCAAAGAAAGATCCAAGTGAATTGAGTGTGGAAGAAAAGCTGAAAGCACTCTACCAGTTGCAAACCATGTTGTCGGAGATTGACAAAATCAAGACACTGAGAGGAGAGCTTCCGCTGGAAGTACAGGACCTGGAAGACGAAGTAACGGGTCTGAGCACACGTATCGAGAAAATCAAGGCTGAAATCGAAGAACTGAAGTCAAACGTAGCCAGCAAGAAAATCGAAATCGAAACTGCCAAGGCTTCTATCGAAAAATACAAGAGCCAGCAGGACAATGTACGCAATAACCGCGAATACGACGTGCTGACTAAAGAAATCGAATTCCAAAGCCTGGAAGTGGAACTCTGCGAAAAGCGTATCCGTGAATATACAGCCAGCATCAAGTCGAAAGAAGAAGAAATCGTAAAGAGCGAACAGATGCTGGAAGAAAGAAAGAAAGACCTGGAAGTAAAGAAGAACGAACTGGACGAAATCATCTCAGAAACCAAGCAGGAAGAAGAAAAGCTGAGAGAGAAAGCCAAGAACCTGGAAGCTACCATCGAACCGCGTCTGCTTCAGGCTTTCAAGCGTATCCGCAAGAACTCACGCAACGGTTTGGGTATTACTTACGTGCAGCGTGACGCTTGTGGCGGTTGCTTCAACAAGATTCCGCCTCAGAA
>ERZ1027150.451-NODE-451-length-36275-cov-19.848233_pt1 | contig 36275 bp, 51 predicted proteins | sample MGYA00519276_ERZ1027150 | MGnify/ENA primary metagenome ERZ1027150 (study PRJEB26926, sample SAMN06164860) | human gut metagenome | biome: ENVO:00009003; feature: ENVO:2100002; material: ENVO:00002003 | host: Homo sapiens | place: USA | collected 2012 ... | reverse complement strand
AATAAATAGAAAAGGTGGTGGGCGTATGGATATTGAGATAGACAAATTTTCCCCTTGCTTGATTGAAAGAAAAACGGGCAAAATAATCAATACTTCATACGGAATAGTAGCACCTACAGAATTAAAAACACTTAAGAAATCAGGATGGCTGTTCAACTGGCAGGGAGACGACTTAAAAGAGGCTAAAATATATAAGTTAACAACGGAAAACACAAAAGAAATACAAGGGCTAGTTGCGATAACGGACTATCCTAAAGATTCGGCTTTTTATGTAAATCTTGCTGAAAGCGCACCGCACAACAGGGGCGTTAATAAGGAATATGAAGGGGTAGGAGGACATTTGTTTGCAATTGCCGCGAGCGAATCTATGAAACGCGGTTATGATGGGTATTTATTTTTAGACGCCAAAAACATGGAACTTGTTCAACATTATGCTGAAACACTCGGAGCGCAGTTACTCGGTATGCCTCATCCTTACAGAATGGTTATTGATGAGTTTGCTGCTAAGAAACTGCTTAAAACTTATACTTTGAAGGAGGTAAAGTGATGTCAGAAAAAGAAATGAAAGATATGATTGTGTTAGATGAAATAGCTGAAAAGGCTGGCGGATATGTAGATCAGACATCAAAGACCAAGGTTCATTATAATTACCGAAAAATCCTTGAGTATTGTAAAGAAAAGAATATAGAGCCTATTGACCTAACTGTTAGAGAGTTGCAGCGCTTCATAGTTGAATAATCTTAACCGCTTACTAATGTAGGCGGTTTTTTCATGCCCGAAAGGAGGATATACAGGTGAAAATCAGGTGTTTACCACCTTAGCGCTTATGTTTATTCATAGGTGCTTATATTTTGCCCTGAACACGGCGGTAAACTGTTCATTCCACAAAATATCCGTTGCGCGCGGAAAATAATAAGGCGCACCGCATACCGGGGCAGGCCGGATAAAAAGGGGAGCGGTTGAAAGGAGCAACATGTTAGATTGGCTGAAAGATATTTTAGGAGAAAGCTATAGCGAAGAAATTGATAAAAAAATATCTGCTGAAATTGGAAAGGCGTTTGTGTCAAAAGCTGATTTCAACGCGAAGAATGAAGAGAAAAAAGCAATTGCAGAACAGCTTGAAAACGCCAACAAACAAATCGAGGAATTCAAAGGTATGGATATCGACGGTATCAAAAAAGCCGCTGATGATTGGAAGCTGAAAGCGGAACAGGCGCAGAAGGACGCGGAAGCAAAAATCACAGCAATGCAATTCGACCATGCACTGGATGGGGCGCTGTCCGGTGCAAAAGCAAAAAACGCAAAAGCCGTGAAAGCTCTTTTGGATATGGAAGGGCTGAAAATGAATAACGGCGAAATCGTCGGGCTAAACGAACAGCTCGAAAAAGTGAAAGAAGAAAATGGGTATCTGTTCGAAGACGACACGGCCGAACAAAAACCAAAATTCGCCGGCACTACACCGGGGGCAAGCACACCTGCATTAGCTGACGGATTCATTGCCAGCGCTCGTAAAGCGGCTGGGCTAAAAGATACAGAATAGAAAGGAAGATGAAAATGGCAAATAGTATTGAATACGCAAAGAGATTTATGCCGGTAATCGACGACATTTACAAAGCGCAGTCTATTACACAGGGGATGGACGCGGCAACAAAAGTTGATTTCACAGGCGTAAATGAGGTAAAAGTTTTAAAAGTAGGAACCACAGGGCTTGGAGATTATTCCAGAACAACCGGGTATCCCAAGGGTGATATTACGGCTTCCTGGGAAACACTGACGCTCACAGAGGAACGCGGTAAAGAGCTTTCTATCGACCGTATGGACGATGAAGAAACATTGGGCATGGTATTCGGTACGGTTACCGGAAACTTTATGCGTGACCATGTGATTCCGGAATTGGATGCGTACCGGTTCGCGAAATATGCGAGTAAAACCGGAATTTCCACTACTACAGGCGCAGTTCTTACGAAGGATTCCATTTTAGGCGCGATTGACGAAGCTGTACGGCAGATGGATGAAGACGAAGTACCCGAAGAAGGCAGAATCCTGTATGTGAACAGCGATTTGAAACCGATTCTGAATTCGGCATTGACCAGGCAATGGGGGTCTGACGGCACAGTCAGCACCACACTTTCCGGATATAACGGTATGCGGATCGTTTACGTTCCCAAATCCCGCTTCTATACCGGCATCACCCTCAACGACGGTACTTCCAGCTGGGGTTATGCAAAGGCTTCCGATGCGGTCAGTATCAATTTCATGCTGATTTATCCGCAGGCTATTTTGCAGGTTACCAAATTTGCCCTGCCTAAAATTTTCACTCCTGACGAGAACCAGGATAAGGATATGTGGAAGTTCCAGTTCCGTCTGTATCATGACGCTTTTGTGTACGATAACAAAGCAAAGGGCATTTACCTCCACAAAGCCGCAGCGGAGTAAGGGGGACTTTAAATGTTGATACGTAAAGATGGAATATACAGAAACATAAAAGACAGCGCTATATCGGAATATACGGGAAAAGGCTATGAAAAAGTCCAGGGGAAACCTGAAAAACCGAAAGCACAAGAAAAACCAAAGAAATAAAGGAGTGAGGGTATGCAGTACGTGGATTTTCTATATTATAAAGAGGTATTCAAGGGTACGGTCATACCCTCTGAAACTGTTTTCAACGGGCTGGAAATTAAGGCGCAAGCATACGTGGATAAAATCACATTCGGACGTATTACCGATGAAATAGCGGGCACTGAGGCGGTTAAAAATGCTATTTGCGCGGCATGCGAAACACAGTTCCAATATTCCGGTCATGAAGGGGTTGCTTCAGAAAGCAACGACGGGTACAGTGTATCCTATTCGGGGGATGAAAAGGCAGCGGAACGTGCTATGTACAGTGCAGCCAAACTGTTTCTTCCGTCTGAACTGCTGTATCAGGGGGTGGACATGTGATTACACAGACCAGTATGACGCTGTTTCATGAAGGGATAGACCCAATGACGAGAATGGAAACGTATAAAAAACAGTTTTTCCCAAATGTATCCATGCAGAAAGATATTGTATCGACCATAACAGACGGCGGGCTAAAATCTGCGAATGTCATCAAAATTAGGATTCCTGTCGGTTTTGGTATTGACATAAAAAACGGGGACAAAGTGGTGATTGGCGAATGCGGCGATGCAACGCCTCCTGCTGAGAAGTCACACACAGTCATAGGGTATGCAGATAATCGAAAAGGAAGCCCTAAAATGTGGCACTGGAAGGTGGTTTGTGTATGAAAGGTATGCATTTTTCACTTGATCCGATTCCTGAAATTCTTACCCGCAGAGGCTTTGAGCCATATGGAAAAGTGCAGAAGTACATCGATAGCGAAGTATTACGCCTGTCCTCTCCTTATATCCCGCATCTTTCCGGCACATTAGAAAAGAGCGGAAACTTGCATACTGATGTAGGCAGCGGCGAAGTAATATGGAATACGCCGTATGCCCGATATCAGTATTACGAAAGGGTGATGGTCGGAAGCCCGCCGAAGCAGGTAACCAACATACCGTTGAAATATCATGGCGGCGGTTTGCGCGGCGGGTTCTGGTTCGAAAGAATGAAGGTCGACCATAAATCAGAAATCATAGCAGGGGCAGCTAAAATAGCGGGAGGTACAGCGAAATGACGATCATAGAGAGTATACGGAATTACATCTGCACATGTCCGCTGCTAAAGGACGGAAAATTATCTGTAGATATTTTGGGCGCTGACCCTATTGAATATGTGGTCGAAAGTGTGCCTACTACAGAAATAGTGAAGGAATATGCGGACGGCGGGAAGCTGAAGCAATATCTTTTTATATTCGGTTCGCGCGAGTATATTGATGGCACAGTGCGGCGGTCGCTCGAAAACAGCGGATTCTACGAAGATTTTGCGGACTGGATAGAAGAACAGGACGCGGCTGGCAATTATCCACGGATTGCCGGTGAAAAAACAGCACAGAAAATAGAGGTTTTATCTACCGGGTATATGTTTGAATACACAGGGAACAATGCCCGGTATCAAATTCAATGCAGATTAGTTTATTATGAAGGAGGAAACAAATATGGCACAAATTAGCGGGAACTTAATGAAAAGGTCGGATAAAGTAGCGTTTTATGGTATCAAAGCAGCGGAAGGTGATACATACACCTACCACAGGATGCAGGGGTTCACAGATATTTCTACCTCTAAGAATCCTATTGAGTATTCGAGGCAGTACGTTGACGAGGAATTTGAACAGTCCGATGTTGTCGGCTATTCCCCGTCTATTGCATACGGCTTTGATCAGTTTACAGGCAATGCGGTTCATGAAGATATCGTAAGAATTTCTGATGATGAGTTGCTCGGAACAGAAGCAGTTCGGCCTATCATCATGGTGGATATGTCGAAAGCCGGAACGCCGGCGGGAAGCTTTGCGGCGGTAAAACGTGATTTCGCTGTGATTCCGGATTCGGAAGGTGATTCCACCGACGCTTACACCTACAGTGGCAACCTCAAGGTAAAAGGCGACAAAATCAAAGGTACTGCCACTTCTGCTGATGGTTGGCAAACAATTACATTTACTGAAGAAGGCGCAGGAGCGTAAAACTATATTTAGCAACTACACTATGGGGCGGTTATCCGCCCCTATTAATTTAAAGGAGCAAGATTATGAGCGAGTTTAAATACGGAAAATTTGAGATCGAAATCGACCCGACTGACGTTGTTTTCGTGGAAAGATACGAAGCGGCAGCGGATAAATATGACCAAAAAATATCGAACGTAAAAAAAGATGGCAAAGCATCTGACATATTACGCGCGATGTGCGATGTGTTTTTTGGCTTTTTTGATGATTTGTTTGGGGAAAATACTCACGAAAAGATGTTCGGAGATAAGCTCAGTGTAGAGCATTGTGTGAAGGCGTTCAAATGCCTTGTAGGGCTTATGAACGATTACACCGATGCCATGAACTCGATGATTGACGCCGCGCCGGTAAATCGTACACAGCGACGGGCTAAAAAATGAATATCCTGACTGACAAGCTTCCTGAAAGCGTTGTGATCGACGAAAGGGAATATATGATTCATACAGATTTCAGGAATTGGATTCAGTTTGAAATATTGTTTTCCGGCGGTAATATGGACGACATGAAGTTCATGAAAATGCTTGAACTATGCTACATAGACCTGCCGCCCAGTTTGGACAGCGCATTAAAATTTATGTTTTGGTTTTATGCTGGCGGCGATAATGGAGAAAAGAAAAATGCCCCGGAAAGCGAAAAAAAACGTCAGATTTATAGTTTTGAATTTGATGCCGATTATATTTATGCCGCCTTTTTCACCCAATACAAAATTGATTTGCAGACAGCAGACCTGCATTGGTGGCAGTTTAAGTCCCTTTTTAAAAGCCTGGACGACAACAATAAAATCTGCAAAATCATGGAATACCGCGCAATAGACCTGTCTCAAATCAAGGACAAGGAACAGAAAAAGTTCTACCGCAAAATGAAAGCGCTGTATCGGTTGCCTGATTTGCGCTCTGAAGAGGAAAAGGAAAAGGCAATGATAGAAAGCATGAGTGCATTATTTTAGCTTGCTTTTTTATTTGCTTTATGGTAAAATGTTCCTATCTTTGAAATAGGAGGGTAAATTATGGACATTTTATTTTTTCTTCTCAGTGCATGCGCTTTTATTGCGGCGCTCGTATTAGTTATATTATTAGTAGTATTCGCAATTCAGAAAAACCCAATCAAAAAGTTAGGTATATGGACAATATCGACTTTTGCCGCATCAATTATATTTATGGCTGTTGCGCTAACGGTATCACCATCACCGGCTACACAGGAAGCCGTAAGTAAAAATGTAACACAAAATTCCAACGTCCCCGGCAACAACGAAGTAAAAATAACGCCAAAACCGACACAAACACCGAAAAACACACAATTCGTACCGGGCGATACCTTCACATTTGACAATCTGGAAATTACAATTGGTACGGAAATCGGATGGGACACAGTGAAAAATCAATTCAGTGATTTGAACGGCAGAGATGTCATTAGAGTGCCTGCAACCGTTAAAAATATCGGGGATGAAACACATGGCTTAAATATGTTCTATTACACGATGTACGGAGCGAAGGGGGCAGAGTTGTCGCTCGTTGGTTCATATTTTGATGATTCTATCAGTGATGCGGGGGATATGAGACCAGGCGGTTCCCAAACAGCATATTTCTATATGTTATACGATGGTAATGGTGATTATTTTATTGAATTTAATAACTACAAGACTAAATTAGAAGTGAAAATTCCTGTAGCAAAATAGTAAATATGCTTATTTTCAAAAGGCGCTCTTTAAAGGGTGTCTTTTCTTATGCAAAAAAAACAGAAGGTGGTGAGCAAATGGCATATGACGGCTCAATAAAAATAGACACCAAACTGGACACCAGCGGACTACAGACCGGATTATCCAAACTCGGCGGTATAGCGAAATCAGGACTAAAAGCAACTGTTACCGCTATTGGTGCTGTAGGCACAGGCCTATTAGCTGCCGGTGGGTTTGCAACGAAAGCGGGGATCGAATTTGAATCTGCGTTCGCCGGTATCAGGAAAACGGTAGACGCGACAGAAGAACAGTTTGAACAGCTTGAAGCCGGAATACTTTCCATGTCGAAAAGAATACCGCAATCAGCAGCAGAGCTTTCTTCTATCGGAGAAGCCGCCGGACAGCTCGGCATAAAGACGGAGAATATCGAAGGCTTCATAGAAACGATGGCAAATCTGGGCGTTGCAACCAATATGACATCAGAGGAAGCAGCCACATCTTTGGCGCGGCTTGCAAACATCACCCAAATGCCGCAGACGGAATTTAATAAACTTGGTTCAGTTATAGTTGCTCTCGGCAACAACCTTGCAACAACCGAATCTGAAATAACTGCTATGGGGCTGAGAATAGCCGGTGCCGCTAATCAGGTAGGCATGAGCGAAGCGGAAATCATGGCATTTTCCGGTGCTCTATCGTCTGTTGGTATTGAAGCGGAAGCCGGCGGCACAGCGTTTTCAACTCTCATATCAAAAATGAATCTTGCGACGGCGCAGGGCGGGAAAGACCTACAGAATTTCGCTTCTGTGGCAGGAATGTCGGCGGACGAGTTCAAACAGTCTTTTGAGCAGGATGCTTCCGGCGCAATCCTATCTTTCGTAAAAGGACTTGCCAATGTAAACGAGAGCGGCGGGTCTGCTATTGCGGTGCTCGACGAAATCGGTCTATCCGACATTCGTATGCGCGACGCTATGCTGAGAGCGGCGGGCGCAAGTGACGTATTTTCGGAAGCATTGAACATCGGAACGCAGGCATGGGACGAAAACACAGCCCTGACAAAAGAAGCAGAGCAGCGGTATAAGACGATGGAAAGCCGGATTCAACTTCTGAAAAACGGTGTGACGAATCTTGGTATAGCCTTTTACCAGAGCACGAATGAAAATATAGGGGGCGCAGTAGACCTTGCCTCGGACTATATTAACCAGCTTGAGGACGCTTTTAAGAATAACGGTATAGAAGGTCTGGTAGAAAAGCTCGGTGATGTTTTCGCCGATCTGACAACGCACATAGCGAAATCCGCGCCCAAGATGATAGACGCGGCTGTAAAAATGATAAACAGCTTTGTAAAAGGGATTCAGAAGAATGCCGGAAAGATAGCAGAAGGGGCTGCAAAAATCGTAAAAGCTCTTGTAGATGGGATAGTGAAGCTGATTCCGACTATTATCTCGACAGCAAAAAAGATTGTATCAGAATTTGCGAAAGAACTCGGAAAGGCTGTACCACTGTTGAAGCCATTTACCGGGGCGATACAGCTAATAACAGATAATCTCAATATATTAGCTCCTGCTATTCTTTCCGCGGTCGGAGCTATGAAAGCGTGGTCTATTGTGCAAACGGTCACAAAAATGGTAACTGGGTTAAGCACAACTTTTAAAGCTCTTGCCGGTGATGTCAATTGGTACGTGGCTTCATTAAATATTGCTAAAATTACAGAAATAGCACATTTAGAAGCAATGACTTTGAAAGAAGTTTTGGTTGGAACATTGACTGGTAAAATTAAGCTTGCCACAGCAGCACAATACCTTTGGAATGCTGCCATGAATGCAAATCCTATTGGTATTGTTGTTACGGCAGTTGCGGCATTTGCGGCAGTCCTCGGAGCTTTATATATAGCAACGCGACAACAAAGCTCTATAGATTCTGAATTTGCTATGAAACTCGACAATCTGAAAATCAAGACAGATGAATTATGCGAAAAAACAAAAGAGTTCAATGATTCAGTGAAAGAGGGGCAAAAACAGCATAAGGATAATGTCGAAAATATTGGTCTCGAAGCTGATACGTCAAAACGGCTTGCAGATGAACTATTTAATTTAAATAGCAAACAGGAAAAAACGGTTTCTGATAAAACGAAAATGAAAGAAATCGTTAAAGAACTTAATGAAAGAATTCCAGAATTAAAATTGAATTATAACGAAGAAACAGGTGCATTGGAGGCTAATCGCGAAGAAACATATAAAGTAATTGAGGCTAAAAGGCAATTAGCCCGGCAAGAAGCTATGACCGATTTATATACTGAATCCGTTAAGAACCGTACACAAGCGGAATTCAGCATGAACCAGCTTTTGGGGCAAAGAAAAGAAATACAAAAATCAATAAACAATCTTACATATGACAAACTGGGGCAGAGAAAAAAATTATCAACAGAAGAAGCAGATAGGCTACGTGAACTAAATGGAGAATTGTCTAATGTCGAAATACAAATAAGTGATACGTCTAAATCGTGGAGTACATCAATCAGTGATATAGATTATGTAAACAAGCAATTAGGTATATCATCGTCAGAAACGAGTTCGTCCGTTAGAGTGAGTGTAGATAGTATTAAGGACTCTATAGGGTCAATACCAGATTCGACCGAATCTATGAAAACTGCATTATCAAATTTTGGCAATTCAATGGTAACTGATAGTTCAAAATATGGAGCAGATTTCATTATTGCTTGGCAAAACGCGTTAAACACTGCATCTCCCGAGGCATTAGCTTCAGTTGAAGCTTTTTATAGTTATGTCGTTAGTACAATGGACAATCCTGGAGAATTCGGCGAAGCGGCAAATAAAGGGCTGGACGAATATGTCAATGCATGGTACACAGGAACAAAAGATTCTAATTTCGGAATAAATGATAAAACGAAAGAAGAATGCGAAAGGGCGACAGAAACAAGTTCAGACGGAGGGTATGAGGCGGGCAAAAAACATAGCGAAAGCGCTACACAAGGCGCGTCAGAAAATCCACCTGATTTTACCGAACCGATCAATACCGGTGCAGACAACGCGGAACCTACCGCCAGCACCAGAGGAAACGGCATCGGTGGCATGCTTGTTGCCGCTATTAAAATGCCTTTCGGCATAGATACGTCTATAAGTACGGCACTATCTGGATTAGTAACAAATGCCTCTACCGATGCAGAAACAACGGCAGATACAGGCGGTAATAGTGTAGGCGTTAGACTTGTACAAGGGTTGTGTGCTGGTATCAATAGCATGTGGACGTGGGCAAGTCAACAAATATCCGGTTTTGTAAATTGGGTTAAGAGCCTATTTACCGGAAAACAAGGTTTCGATGAACACTCCCCGTCAAAATGGGCAAAAGGTGTTGGCTCGTATCTTCTCGAAGGTCTGCAAATCGGAATGGAAAAGCAGAAGAAAAACACGATTAAGAGCCTGACCGGATTGCTCACGCAGACAAAGGAAGCCGGCAAAAAAGTAATGGGTATCCGTTCCCCATCCACTGTCATGCGCGACGAAATCGGGGCACAGATCGACCGCGGTATAGCGGAGGGCATTAGAGAGAACAGCGATACAGTCCTCGACAAATTCAATACCCTGCTGGACGCGCTCAAGGATAAACGGGAACTGAATATCATCAGCGAAGAGGAATACCATACACAATTGGAAGCCCTTACCCGCGAACACCTGGACGAGAACTCCAAAGAGTGGCGCCAACACATGATGGAGGTCTATCAGTACCAGCAGGAAACCTATGAAAAAAGTATCAAGGCGGCTGAGGACGCATACACCAAAATAGCAGATACCGCCAAATCAAAGCTGGACAAAATCCTGAAAGCACAGGAAAGTTTCAAAGAAAAGATGACCAGCGGCAGTCTGATAGGAACTATTTATTCCGAAGCAGACGGTTCCAGGACGCAGATAGGTACCTATCTGAACGACCCCAATTATGACGCGCGGGCAATGACGGCATACGCGGAGCAAATCAAAAAGATCCAGGGGCTGGCCGGAGATAACGCAGGCTTCATATCCCAAATCCTCCGGGAAATGGACTTGGCAACGGGTCAGCAGTTCCTGAATACTCTCCTGAATATGGATCCGGCCAAGCTGGACGCATTTCTGAAAGGGCTGACGGAAAATGCGGTTGCAAAGATAAACAGCATGGAAAACAGCGAAAAGCTGAATTTCGCAGATATGCTTTTCTATATGTCCGGTACAGATAAAAAATCAGCGGCGCAGATGATTGTCGAACAGATGGCTGGTATTGCATCAGAAGCTGACGCGGCGCAAACCCTTGCCGATTTACTGTGGGGGCCGGATAACGCGCAGCTGCAAGCAGAAACAGAAAACTCTTTCTATGAGGAATACGGGCAATCACTTCCGGCTGACTTCTGGCAGTTTGGAGAAGATGCGGCGGCGAATTTCGCCAAATCGTTTGTAGATAGGACGAGTTCCCAAGAGTCACAGGCTGAAATAAAGGCGGCTGGGGAAACGGCCGGCAGTGCCTTTGCCGCTGGCGTAAGCGAAAGTCTTTCTAAAGAAACGATGAAAGCGGAACTGGAAAAAACATTCGGCACAGTACCGGATAGCTTTTTTGACCTCGGGGAGGATTCCGCAGACAGCTTTGGGGAAGGGTTCACATCGCGCCTGAAAGCTATATTTGCGAATATACAGAATGCTGTAGCTTCTACTATGGCCAGTATGTCGCCTGTGTTGGTTGGCGGCGGTACGGTAGGGAATATCAGCACGTATAACGCCAGCTATAATTTCTATGGCAGCGGGCAGACGGTCTCCCAGCAGCTGCAAGCGTCGAGACAGCATTCAGAAATCACCAGAATGAGAGGTAACTGAATATGATATATGTTTCATATGAAAATGAATACGGAAAAATAGGGATGGGCGGCGGCGCTCATCCCCGTTTCAATATTCGGGAAATCACCGGATTGGGACTGCCTGAAAAGAACTATAATACGGTTACATATGCTGGAACAGACGGGCAGGAAACTATTTCAGAAACCGTCCTTCCGCGGACTATCACCATAGGCGGGGATATATCTGGAAACCTGCAGCACGAAATTGCGAACGCCGCAAAAGTTCTGAATCATCCAGGAACCCTATATATTCAGTCGCTCGCGAAACGCCGCCGGATTCCGTGCAGATGTATAGCGTTCGATATATCAGAGCGCAGGCAAGGAAAACTATTCCAGCCTTTCGTGTTTCAGTTCACGGCCGATTCACCATATTTTCTGGATATGGAAAACCGCACAATAGCCGTATTCAAACGGATAGACCAGATTACACCATCCTTTTCTTTTCCGCTGGTTTTCACGCGGCGTGACAATGAGGCGGATATCGTGAACGCGGGCGACAGCAATACAGAACCGATTTTTTTCGTATATAATACAGCGAAAGCCGCATCAACCTATTCTGATGAATACGGAATTGAAATCGTAAACCAAACGACAGGCGCTTCCATATTCCTGCTCTATCACACGCAGGACGGCGAAGTGATTACCATAGACATACCACGCAGAAAGATTAGCAGCGACGTAAATGGAAACATCATCAACTGCATCACGGACGATACCTTTCTTTCTGATTTTGCGCTGATGCCCGGAACCAACCACATCACCGTAACCAACCATAATATAGATGAAAATATAGAGGTCATGTGCGAGTATTCCAGTAGATATGTAGAGGCGGTGTACTAATATGGAAGATATACGGCTTTATACTTTCGACGGGACGCTGCTGCATATTGAAAACGAAATCGTCACCAGTAACTGGACGCTGAAATACAACGATATAGGGACGTTTGAAGCGCATTTTCCGCTCATGAGTGATATCGTGCCGTTCTGTATGGAAAACCCGTATATCATAGCCGTACAGGGCGATAAGCAGGCTATTATAACCGGGCGGCAGGCAAACACAGAATTCATTATATACGGGCGCACACTGAACTGGATTCTACAAAAACGTACACTCGAAAAGTTCAAAACATCAGAACTGGTTGAAAGCGGTGCCATAGCAAAGAAAGATGTTGAATCAGTGGCGCGGTGGATAGTGACGCAGGGATTCACGGCATATGACGATAGCTTTTATCTCGGGGATATCGTTGGGTTTACGAACGAAATAGACTTCTGGAGAAATACTCGCCACCCGGTATTCGATGCCGTTCGGGATTGCCTCGCAAACGATTCGGCAGGGCATGAGGTATACTATGACTTTTCGCTGAAAAGGTGGGTTTTCCAGGTGCTGAAAGGAGCGGAAATCACGACCGTTTTTTCAGAACCAAACCGGAACGCATATGAAACAGAGTATTCAGAGGATTTCCTTGACTATGCAAGCTCGGGATGGTACGAGGAACAGCAAGAACCGGAACAGAATCCAGACGGCACTCAAGGTGAAACACCTGATCCGATATGGAAAAAGATAGTATCTGACCCGGATAAAACGGGCATATATAGGTGGGAATGTATTCTATCACCGACCACAGAAAGTGAAGCAGCGTCAGAACTGAACGCGAAACAGATGAACCGAAAGACACAGGCGAAACTGAAAGGGCTGAAATTTGGGGCAGATTACCGCCTCGGTGATACGGTGCGCGTTCAAAAGCAGATAGGGAAATGGAAAAGTACCGAAACTAAGCGAATTACCGGTGTGAATATCTGGTATGAAAATAATAATATCGGCGAACAGCCGATTTTTGAGGAGGATTCAATATGAGCTACACATACGACTTCATGGACAATGTAACGTATGGGACGGACGATGTAAACAAAATGCGTTCCACACTCATGACGAAAGGGGTGATACCGGAGAGCACAACCTCGTGTAAAGTAATAGCGAACGGTTCGGGCAGTATCAAAATCCAGCCGGGGGAGGCGGTATTTGCAAACGGAGTAAGGATAGAGATCACGGCGGACGAAACACTGTCCTATACATCTGGCAGCACGAATTATGTATATTTTGAATACAGCAGCACATTAAACAAATGCGAACCAAAGGTAAGTACAACATCGCCCGCATCCGACAAAATCAAGCTCGCGACCATATCATCTACAGGGGCAATTACAGACACGCGTGAGATGTCTAATTTGAAAGTACCGATGGGCGTGAACAGCTTTGAGGAATTAGAGGTATCAGTATCAAATTTTAATTTTGCCAACTCTTCAGCAATGGTCTGGGAGTTGGCTTCCGAGGTTCCAGTGAAATCTTCCGGGTATAAAAATTTCGTGGCAAAACGGGGCGACCTGTGGACGGCTCACGGTTCAGTCGGTACAGATGACGGTTCGAACTCGTTCGTGTATAATTCCGGAAAAGACGCATTCGACTTCTATGACCCCGCTGTGATAGACACCTACACTATATCGTTGGTTGGGTATCGCATATTCATAAAGTTCGTTATGGCAGGGCGGAACATACAAGTATGGCTGAAACGCGAAACCACCGGATTCGCCAGAAGCATATCGCAGACGTTTACATTGAAACTTTCATAGGAAGGGGCAAAATATGAACAGATACAAAGCGAAAATAGACATATCGAAAAGTATAGATATCTATTTCGATGTTCCATTGTTTACAGGGGATTCGGGCAACTCAGTGGAGTTGTCTTTTTTTATGCGCGGCGAGCCGTATAACATGACCGGCGTAACAGTATCTGCCAAACGGGCAGACGGGCAGACGGTGTTCGATATGGGAAGCATATCGGGCAATACCGCCCAGTATACCATTGCCAACAACATGCATAACATACCCGGGAATCTGGACGTACAAATCAGCCTGTCCGATTCAACCGGGGCTTTTCTTACCAGCGGATTTTTACACTTTTCGGTGGAAAAGGGCTTTTCGGAAGATTCCGGCATTGAAGCGGACGACAGGTACCCTATTTTCAATACCTTTTCGGAAGAACTGAACAAAAAAGCCAACCTTTCAGGCGGGAATGCATTTTCAGGAGACCAGACGATGTACGGTGATGTATCAATGTACAGTCATGTACATATGGGCGGCGACCTATATGTTACACAGGGAGCGGTCATCGATAATGTGGATGCGTGGAACAGCCCGGGCCTGGAAGTGAACCATTATCCCATGACCGGAGAAGAACAGCCATGCGTCAGGTTTAAGAGCGGAAATGTTGAAATAGCGAATCTCGACCATACAGGCCAGTTGTGGAAAGGCGATAAGAAGTATGTAACCGAAACAGAGCTGGGGACAAAGGCGAATCTGGCAGGCGGGAATATTTTCAACGGGGATAATGTGCTGGTGGGACACCAGATTGTGGACGGGGATTTGAACGTAAACAATCAGGATTTTTCCGAAAAAACGCCTCTCGTTGTAAAGAAGTATTGGGCTTCCGAAGAAAACGGAAAAGAGATAGCGGAATTTTACGACGGTGATTCACTGGTTTCACACATGGATACAGACGGCCAGCTATGGAAAGGAAACGAAAAGTATATCACCGGGACAGAACTGTCACAAGCACAGGAGGAAACGAATGAAACCATCTCACAGACCCGCGCCAACGCCCTTGTAAGCGATACAGCGGAATCAGAAACACTGCTGCTGAGCGACCAACAGCCGGATACGCACATGAACACCTTTACGGTATACGGCGTATCACAGCAGGACGGCACACCAACGCCGGATACTCCTGCGGAAGTAGTGTCAGCGGAGGATTTCGACGTGGTGTGCTCCGGCAAAAATTTAATCAACGAATCCAATCAATGGTATGACCAATACGGATATATATCAAGCACCTTTGCAGACGGTGTGTGGACGATAACAAACACCAGTGGATCGGGTCAGACAGCGCAGCTTGATATCGGCGTTCTTCCGGCGGGAACGTATGCAATCAATGCGGTCAATTACGGCAGAACGATGGCGATATTTGCCGGCAGTACACAGATATGGGGCTCAGACACATTTCCGAAAACGTTTACGCTTTCGGAAAATAGGGAAGACGTTAGACTGTGCGCATTCCCCGGCGCTAATAAAAGCATAACAGTCTCAAATTTACAGCTTGAGCTTGGCTCTGCCGCGACACAATACACACCATACATCGCGCCGTACACCGGCCACATCACCGGTGCAATGCGCGGTATACCTAAAACCGGCGGCTGGGCTTTCCGGGACTATATCGAATCGGACGGTACCTCTGTATGGAAGGTACAGGAGTGCGGGTACGCCGTGCTGACAGGGGCGGAAAGCTGGTCCGTCAGCGCCAATACCATAGCTGACGGAATCATATTCTATACTATATTATCAGGCCAGGATAAAAGTGTAACCCCAAAATATTCGCTGTTATCAAACAGATTTACCGCGCTCAAAGACGGATCGGCACTGAAATTAGGCAATATTTCGCAGACGAACGTAACATTTTTTGCCGCACCAAATACCGACACCGGAATAACATCAGAGGATACCGACGCTGTTAAGCTGCAAAAATACAAGGCATGGCTGGCGGAGAACAATGTCACCATTCTATATCAACTCGCATCCCCGGTCCGCACCGATATCACCGAAACGGAAGCCGGGCGGGCTATCCTGTCGGCAGTACGGACAAAAAATATCGTATCAGTCAGGACGGAAAACCTGGAAACAAATACGGTCAACCCGCTCTATCAGGCAAACTATAACCAGGATATCAATAAAGTTATCAATGAATTAAAACAAATTATCGTATCTTTAGGAGGAGTAATATCATGAATGAATTTTTAAGGACGTTCGTAAGAAAAACCATTTTAGGGATGATTGGAGAAGTAGCGGAATATGAAGTGAGGCGGTATGCGTTAGGCTGGTTCGACAAAGGCGTACTCCTTGATACAGACCTCGCGGATATCGAACTGCTGTTGACCCCGGCAGAAGAAACAGACGGGACAGAAACGTCCGAACCGGGATCACAGGAAGCTATGGAGGGCTGATATGGAAACAGTCGTCAGAGAATATGAACACAGGATATCGGCAGTGGAGCAAAGTATAAAATCCGCCCATCACCGCATCAATGACATTGAAAAGTTGGTAGAGAGCGTGCATACCATAGCCAATGAGATCAAGCACATGCGGGAAGACCTCAACGATGTGAAGGAACGCGTGGATATCATTGAAGAAAAACCGGCGAAACGCTGGGACTTGGTTGTGACAACCGTTGTAACAGCTCTGGTCAGCGGACTGTTCGGTATGCTGCTATCCAATTTAATCGGAGGTTGAAAATGAAAGAAAAATTTGCTAAACTGATTGATGTCAAGAGTATTATGACACTGCTGATTACTATTATATTCTGCATCCTGGCAATTTTGGGCAGGGTGAACGCAGAGCAGTTTATTGTAATATTTACGACCATCGTGGCGTTTTACTTTGGAACCCAAACCGAAAAAAAGAATGGTGGTGTATAAATGCAGATCGCATACAACCGAAGCAGAAGAACAGAACCGATCCGGTATATCGTGATACACGATACCGGAAACCGGTCAGCAGGTGCCGATGCTATGTCCCATTTTCAGTATTTTAATACCGGAAACCGGGATTCCTCGGCAGATTACTTTGTGGACGGCAAGACGATCCTTCAGGTGAACGACTACCATACGTATTATACCTGGCACTGCGGGGATGGAAAGGGAAAATACGGCATCACAAACCAAAACAGCGTCGGCATTGAGATGTGTATCAATTCCGACGGGGATCATAATAAGGCGTTTGATAACCTCGTGGCCGTCACAAAGCACCTGATGCAGGAGCTGAACATACCGGCGGAGAGAGTGGTAAGGCATTATGACGCAAGCCGCAAAAACTGTCCGGCGTCCATGAACAACGGCACCTGGTCAAAATGGAATGAGTTCAAAAGTATGATAGAGGAGGATATCGACATGGCAAAATTAGAAGAGCTGGAAAACAGGATCGCAAAGCTGGAAAACAAGATGGTGTACAATTATATTGACACAAACATGCCGGACTGGGCAAGACCTACCATTCAAAAGTTAGTAGACAAAGGCTATCTCAAGGGCGACGGAAACGGGCTTGGACTGACCGATGAAATGCTTAAAATATTTGTAATTCTCGATAGAGCGGGAGAATTTGAATGAGGTGAAATAAAATGCCAGGACAAACAGTAATGCAGCTTGAAAATGTATGGGTACAGGAAATATTTCCACCATCATTTGGTATTTACAAGTGCGATCAAAGAAAAAGAAGTATTCCGGTCAAAAACTATTTTAATTTAGGCTTCTTTGCTCAAGATAGAAGCGGAACCATTCCTGTTGGGAATGTGGCAGATTGCGGGAGCGTTTTATCTCAGTCAAAGAATAATGCGGACTGGATCAATGTAGCGAAAAAGCAGCTGTCTACCATGATTGTAACCACGCTGGGAGAGGCATATATCACAAAAACGGATACCCTGACAACTGTAAAAGACCTGAAAACGGCCATCAGCGGTATTCCGATTCTGAGAAATGGACAAATCGTCTCAATGGACGACATCAAAGCAGAGGGATACTTTGGCAACGAATGCTACTATACATGGCATGGATTTCTTGGCATACGGGGTAACTCCATAGTTTACGTAGCGGCGCAATGTGATTTCGGACAAATGCCCTGGATTTTGCTGTCGCTCGGAATCCGAGACGCCATCAAGGTGGACGGCGGCGGCAGCTTTGTCCTCGTCAATAATGGGGTTGAACTGGTTGGCACAGAAGAAAACCGAAGGATCAATAACATTGGTATGTGGGAGTGAGGCGTTGCTTAAAAGCGTAAAATATGCTATACTCATAATAACAGGACCCTCCGCACCTCTCCGCTCATTCGCGTGACGTGTCCCAGTGGGGGACATATTTTTAGCCGGGGCTTTCGCTCCGGCTTTTTTTATTTTATAACAATTAATTCAATCCTTAGTTATTTTATTTTTAATAGCTTATCCCATTTTTTTGTAAAACCGTATTCTTTTAAATCAATATAATCTTTATAATTTTCAAAAATTTGCGAGAAGTTTAATACAACATAATCATTCCATTCGTGTTTATCACTAATTAAAAATTTCATAATATAAATCTCATCAAAGACTTTATTTGTATAAAAGAAGTCATTTTCAAAATTTTTGTTGCATTTTCGCGGAAATTTTTGTAACGAAAAGCTATATAGTCTTCTGTTATGAGCAACATGGTTACGCAAGTATGTAACGTTTTCGATCCAGCTTATCAACTGATCAACTCCGGTATTATATTCGGATGCTATTGTTTTTTGTAAAGGCGTATTTAAATTTTTATATAAATTACATAACATTCCCATACTAATTAACTCTGTGGCGACCCAAACAGGGAACTTTCCACCGTAGTTTTGATAATGGTGTTTAACAAATGGCAATTTTCTATTTCTATTTATATTGTCCATGAATTTCACCTTAAATATATCATGTTCAGTTGCATTTTTAAAATATCGTTCGTTTAGATACCCAAGTGCGCCTGTTTCATGAGCTAAGACATAAGCTAATTTGGTTTTAAGTGAGTTTTCTATTAAATCTAAAGCATACATTATCACACTTTTTATTCTTCTATCACATTGCATAATTTTGATAATATGCTCAAAAGTAATATCTTCTTGATAACGATTTTTATCGATTTTAAAACTATGTAAATACCCAGAAATTGAATAATAATTCATTGTGGATAGTTTGTTTAAAGCTTCTTTTTCATTTAAAACAATTAGACCGCGTGATTTTAAAATTTCAAGTTGTTCGGTGTAGGTTTTAGGCTCTTTTAACATTTTTTCGGGCAAATCATCTCAACTCCTAAAAAAGCGACCCCGACATGGTACGCATTGTTAAGAGGCGCGTCGAGGTCTATCTCATACATTTAGTATATGCGAATGCTACATAAATGTCAACATATTTTTTAATTATTTTTGTTCGGTAGAAAATTTGTGGATTAGGAATAATACAGCTTGCTTTTGGGGAGTTAGGAAAAATAATGTAATTTTGCTCGAACCCAAAAAGGTACCGCTAAAGATTGATACGGGGTGGTGCCTCCAAGTTTAGCGGCGACATCTGAGTATGTCGTCAGCACGTCAAGGTCACCGTTCTTATGAATGGTGACTTTTTTTATTATTTTTTTTACGAAAAGTTGTTTTTCTTTTCTTGGAAGAGTTTTAAAGTCAGAGATATGTATTAAATATTTTTCGATTTTTTCATCCTCTAATTCTGAAACGCTTAATTTTTCGCATTCGTATACTAAATCTTTTTGGCGCTTTTCAAGGCCGCTTAATTTTTCTTTTAACTTGTCCGATTTTGTTTCTATGAGCAAATCTATAGTATTGTTAATTTTTGTGTCCAATGCCGTTATTTCTTTTTTTAGGTTCGCTATACGTCCTTCGTTTTGCCGATTTATTATATTTTGATTTTCTTTCAGATATTGTTTGATTCCACCTAATTGTTCTGGAGATATGATTTTTTCAACATAATCACATATTATTCCTTCCAACTTGTCTCTGGAAAAGGATCGCATTTCGCAATTTTTCTTACGAGAATTTTGGCTGCATTCATAAGCGTATGTTATCCGTTCGCTTTTTTTACTTCTGTGCCCACTCATGGGTGCCCCACATTCTCCGCAGAAAAGTATGCCGGATAAAAGATATGGTTCTACTGCTATAGTTCGTCCTGTATTTTTTCTACTTTCCATGATTCTTTGTACCTCCATAAAAGTTTTTTTATCAATGATTGCCGGAATTGCATCTTCAATTATTATCGGTTCAGATATTTTTTCGCGGTATGTGCCGATTGGGTAATAGACATAGCGCCCCATGTATTTTTCATTTTTTAAAATAGCATTAAATGAATTTTTTCCGAAAGGCTTACCCATTTTACTTTTGATTCCGCGTTTTTCGAAATCTCGTATAAGCTGTGTATATCCTTGCCCGTTTAGGCATGCTTGGAATATTTGCCGAACCGCGTCTGCTTCCAATTTATTTATGATATAGTTATTGTTTTCGTCTACATCATATCCGAATGGAGGTCTGCCTCCGGTTAACTTTGCTTGCAACGCAACTTCTTTTAACCCCTTTCTTGTTTCACGGGCAAGATTGCGTGAATAGTACTCCGAAAAACCTTCCAATACACTTTCAAGCACAACACTTTCAGGGCTATCATCAAGATTTTCCAATACGGAAATTAATCTAACTCCGTTCTTTTTCAGTTCCTTTCTATAGATGGCATGGTCATATCTATCCCGCGAAAAACGGTCTATTTTATGTACTATTACCGCGTTAAACGACTTTTCTGAACTATCGCATATCATACGCTGGAATTCAGGCCTTTGGTCGCTTCTGGCTGAAAATGCACGATCTATATATGTATTAATAATTTCATATCCGTTTCGTTCAGCGTATTCGGTACAGGCTCTTATTTGTGCCGTAATGCTTTCCTCCGATTGATTATCTGAAGAAAATCTGGCATATATTACTGCGTTCATAAAAATACTCCTTTTCTTGCTTTTTCGGAGCGTATATGATATAATAAACACGTCATTGGTGCGTGTGTTTATCGCATGCACTCCTTTTCCCCCAGCTGCACGAACAGCCGGGGGAATTTTATTATGTGTTGGCAAGTTTTAAACTTTCGCGATATTGTGTAGCTTCTGCAATCATTGTAAATTTAACTGTTGCATTATGATTCTTTTTAACTACATCTTCTATTTCGTTCAATGGTACTTTGAAAAATTCTTTTCTATCGTTTACTTTGTTGATCTGATATTTTTTAAATGTTTGGTGCAGAATATTTTCTAATGATGGGGCGTCTTCACTGAATATCATAGCATGTACATCAAATCCAAACGGCACTGACGCGTCACCCAGTTCTTTTATCCTGTCCATCGGTTCTAATCTTCTGGTCATCCCAATTTTGTAAACGTCCTCACCGAAAGAACCTATATTTGATATGACATAGACATAACCAGCACGTGTATTTTGTTCCCTTTGCAATACGTTTTCTCGGTCTTTTTCCAGCAGCTTTAGCTTGTCCTCTAACTCTTTTATTTTATCAACATATAGCTGTTTTTCTACATCAGTAGCCTTTTGTAAGTATTTCATCAATTTGGATATTTCATTTTTAAATTGGTTTTCCTCTTTATCAAGCTTAGCTTTTTCACGTTCAATTTCGCGTCTTACCTTTTCTTCTTCAAGCATTTGTTCTCTAATTGCTTTTTGTTCTTCACGCTCCTGTTCTTTTTTTACTTCATAAGCGTGAATCAAGGTCAATTCTTTTAGCTTAATCTCAAGCACAGCCGGTTTGAGAGAAACACCATCAACGGCAAATACTTTGTTAATATTTTCAAAAGCTCTTTGGATTTTCCCACGGCAAGTGTCTGAATTTTTATATGTAAGGCTATTGATTATATTGGCACATTCTGCATTAAAGCAAAGGAGGATTTGCCGTTTATTATTTGTAACTTGTTTTTTATTACCGTCAAATACTTCTTGCACATTAACCGCATTATCTCGCTTTACGAGTTCGTTATATTCGTTTTTTAACATTGCCAGTTCGTTTTTGCATTCTTCCGATGTGATATTCTCGTAATCCGAAATATCAATAATTTGTGCCGTAACATCTGCATTAAGATGTTTTAGATGGTTCGTTAAATCTCTAATCTCTTTTCGAAGTTCAAAAATTTTTTGCTGCGTTTCCTCTTCCGTTTTTTTAAGGTTTGCGACAGATTGCTCTGCTTTTTTGTATGAATTTACTTGTTGCTGTAATCCATCTCTTTCGGTTGTTAATTTTGAAATTTCTTCGTGTTGTCTTGTAGAATCTTGATTAGCACGACTATACAAAATGGCAAGTATAACTACTGCGATCACTAAAAATAATAATAGCATTTACAAAACCTCCTAAAATGTTTGATATATGTTACTAAAATTTTGCTCTTAGTTCAACCACTTTTCCGATAATTGAAACTGGCAGGTTTTCTATTTCAGTATTGTTATAAAACATTACTTCATATTGTGGGTTGGTAGGAATCAGCATGATTCCGTCCGGCCGTTTTTTGAGCTTTTTTAAGGTTGCTTCATTTCCATTTACCAATACGACGGCAATATCACCAGTATCAACGTCAGATTGTTTCCTGACGATGACAACGTCGCCGTCAGAGAATTTAGGCTCCATGCTGTCACCTTTCACTGTTAGTCCAAAATGTTCTCCTTGGCTTGCCATTTCGGGCGTTATTTCTTCATAGTCAATGATCTCCTCTATTGCATCAATAGGAATTCCGGCAACTACTTTTCCAAGCACAGGGATCTCCACACCTTTTTTCGCGGTAGCTAATTTGTTTTCATGTTCGAGAATGTAATCTGTAGATACACCAAAAAAATTTGCAAGTTTAACAATATTATCTTTTCCTGGGTCGCTATCCCCTCTTTCATATTTTACATATGTAGTTCTATCTACGCCCAATACAGTCGCTACATCTTTTTGGAGTAACCCTTTAGCCTCTCGTATTTTTTTTAGATGTTCCATATTATCACCTCGATTTACATTATAAGTGAAATAAAGTCACATTTCAATACAAGTGAAGAAATTCCACTTTTTTTTAAAAAATTTCAAAAAAAACTATTGACAAGTGACGAATATTCACTTATAATTAGCAATGAAGTGAAGAAAACGAACTTTTAGAGCGATTGGGAGGTGATAATTTGAATAATATAAAAGCAATACGCCTTAATAAAAAGGTAACTCAAAATGAAATTGCTAAACGACTGGAAATTGACAGAAGCGCAGTCGCAAAGTGGGAATCCGGCGAATCCCTGCCGCGAGCGGATAAATTACCAGAGCTCGCGAAGATACTTAATTGTACTGTTGATGATTTGTTGAAATGAAAGGAGGATTCAGAATGCAGCCAAAAGATATAACAATAAATTGTTTTACCGGCGAAGTTGTGTATGATAGCGGGTTGAAAATACCTACTGAATGGCTCGTAAAAAATGTAATTACACCATTTTTGGAAGAAAGAAAAATATTAGAACAGGAGGTCAACCCATGCAACCGTACATAATGATGATCCTATGTATAGCAGCAGCGTTCGCGCTGGGGTGGGAAATGAAAAGGCTGATAGATGAGATGTGGAAGGAGAATGAAAGATGAAAAAACGCGAACAAACAACAATCCGCCTGCCGGAAGAGTTGTTGGAGCGGCTCAAACGGGAAGCGGATAGCAAGGGATATACAGTAAACGCTCAAATTTTACAAATTTTGTGGGAATGGGTAAAGAAATTAAATTAACGAGATGTGGAAGGAGGAAGAGAAATGACGTACACAAAAGCTGAATTGAAAAAGATACTGGAAAAACATCAGAAATGGCTGGAAGGTAAGCCGGACGGAGAACGTGCGAATCTGGAATACGCGGATCTGGAAGATGCGAATCTGGAAGACGCGGATCTGAGAGGTGCGAATCTGAGAGGTGCGAATCTGAGAGGTGCGAATCTGAGAGGTGCGAATCTGGAAGACGCGAATCTGAGAGGTGCGAATCTGAGAGGTGCGAATCTGGAAGATGCGAATCTGGATTTTTCATGCTGGCCGCTCTGGTGTGGTTCGCTCGATGTGAAGGTAGGCGCGAGGATAGCTGCACAGCTGGCGTATCATTTCTGCAGGCTCGAATGTGATGACACAGAGTACATAGAGGCACGAAACGCTATAGTAGATTTCGCGAACCGGTTTCATCGGGCAGATGAATGCAGGAAGCTCGAAAAGAGGTAAACCATGAACATACTACTGATACTGATAGCCTACCGATGGTGGATAGCGGCATGGATAGGATTCATGGCTGTGGTAGGCATCATGGAAAAGAAGGGCAGGAAAAAAGCGCCTCGCCGCGGCAACGGCATGATGAGGCGCACGTATAAAAAAGCTATATACAGTATACACCCAAAAACAAGGAGTGTCAAGATGTGAAAACAACAGCGCGAAATATTAATATGCTTGAAAACGAAATATTGGGACGTGATATCGCCGAAAGAACCAAAGAACCGGAACCAATCGTAATTGGAAAATGCATTGCGTGCGGGGAAATACTAACGACAGATTATGAATACTGCACAGATGACGATGGAAATTTGTTTTGCGCAACAGAATGTGCGCTGGAATTTTACGGCGTGAGGGAGGTAAATTGCGGATGAGCGAATTAATGAAAATAACATTAGAGCTGCTGGAAGTAGAAACGCGTATTGATGAGTTATACGCGGAAAAGAAGCGGCTAAAGGCTATATGGAAAAATGAATATGAGCTTATCAAAGCACAAACCCGCAAAGGAATAACGATTGATGAATTAGAAAGAGGGTGAACAAATGGCAAAAGTAATCTGCATAGCCGGTGAGAGCGGCAGCGGAAAAACAACCTCACTGAGGAATCTGAACCCATCAGAAACATACATCATCGACAGCGATAAAAAGGGGTTGTCGTGGAAAGGCTGGAAAAAACAATATAGCCTTGAAAATAAGAACTATTTTGCAAATGATGTACCGGAAACAGTAAAGAAAACCATGCTTGCTATCCACGATAGAAGGCCGGAGATCAAAGTATTAGTCATTGATACAATTGGCTCTATCATGATAGCGGATGAAATGAGAAGGTCCAAAGAAAAGGGTTATGATAAATGGATGGATTTGGCACAGTGTATCTGGGATATCGTTGATATTGCGTATACCTTGCGCGACGATTTAACGGTAGTGTTTATCGCGCATACGCAGACAGAACGTGATGATAGCGGATACTTATTTACCCGAATTAAAACCAGCGGCAAGAAGCTTGATAAAATATGTATTGAAACCAAATTTACCACAGTCCTTATTTCAAAATGTGTTGAAGGCCAGTACATATTTGAAACGCACGCTAAAAATAGCACGGCCAAAAGCCCTATGGGGCTGTTTGAAAGCGATACCATACCAAATGATATTGTAGAAGTAATTAATGCTTTAGAGGCATATGAAAGCGAGGATATATAAATGAAAAAAATCAATTGGAAAGACGTGGAAGAAGCTAAGGAATTTGAAAAGCTGCCGGCAGGCGGGTATATATGCGGGATAACCGCAGTAGAAGACGTACCGGAAAAGGAATATCTCAGAATTGAATATGACATTGCAGAAGGAGAATTTAAGAACCATTGGCGCGATCTTTACACCAATCATGGATTCTGGGGCGGGAATTTTATTAAATCGTATAAAGAAAAAGCAATGCCGTTTTTTAAAGGATTTTTAACCGCTATCGAAAATTCAAATCCAGGCTTTTCTGCTGATGATTTTGATAATAACGAAAATGAATTGAAGAGAAAATGGATAGGGCTTGTAATCGGCTTAGAGGAATATAAGGCGAATGACGGTAAAATTAAAACCCGAACCTATGTGGATTCTGTCAGAAGTGTCGAATCCATAAAAAACGGCGATTTTGAAGTACCGGAATTTAAAAAATATCTGGAAGAGACAAAAGTAAATGATAGTGGTTTTATGCCTGTGGAATCGAACGATGACCTTCCATTTTAAAGGAGGAAGCTATGACAATCATAGAAGATACGCGGCAGCAGGCTAAAAAACATGAATTAAAACATAAGTTTTTTGCGGACAATGGAATTAAAGTTGTCCGCTCAAAACTACCATGTGGAGACTACGCCAAACTTACCGATCTGTCCGTAATAGTTGATACCAAAAAAGATATTCAGGAGATTATCGGGAACGTCACGAAAGACCATAGAAGATTCATAGAAGAATGCGATTTTGCGGCTGAAAATGGGATAAAACTGACTTTCTTAATTGAAGATGAAAAAATAAAACGAATTGATGACCTTTATGGCTGGTATAACTACCGTTTGCGGTTTAGCCCAAAAGCGACGACAGGGAAAACACTTGCTAAAATTTTGCACGGCATTGAAATCAGGCATGGAGTAATGTTCGATTTTTGCAAAAAAGCAGACGCCGGAAAAAGGATTGTTGAGTTGTTGGGCGGTGATATGCATGGATAATAGTTTTGTCAAATTTAGTAGGAAAATAGAAAATTGGGAGTGGTATAAGGACGTAGCAACCTTTAAATTGTTTTTCCATCTCGTTACATTTGCCAATTTTGCACAAGGAAAATTCGAGGGCAAAACTATCGAAAGAGGTCAATATGTATCGAGTTATCGGCAGCTTTCAACAAAAACTGGGCTTTCAGAAAAGCAAGTGAGAACAGCTGTAAAACACTTAAAAACGACAGGGGAAGTGGCACAGGCTACATACCCGAAATTTAGCGTGTTCACTGTAGTTAATTACGATAAATACCAAAATGGGGCACAGTCATGGGCAGGCAAGGGGCACAGCAGGGGCACACAAAGGGCACAGGAGGGGCAACAATATAAGAAGAATAAGAAGAATAAAGAAGAAAAAGAAAAAAAGAAGCCGCCTGCCGGCGGAGGTTTTTTTGATTTCGATTCGATAGAAGGATCAAAGTCGAGCGGAGATTATTGGGGACTTGGCCCGAAACTGAAAAAAGAGAGTGAGGGAATGTGATGGAACGGCAAGAAGTATACGAAATCCTGAATACCCTGAAAGCTGGATACCCGCTTTTTTATTCAAACACAAAACAAGAATTCATGGATAAGGTAGTGGATGTATGGTACGAAAATATCATGTACTATGAATTCGATTTGGTTCGAAGAGCAATCAAAATGATGATAGCTTCAGAAACCCAAATCCCCACGATTGCGTTGACCAAAAAATATATCCTGAAACAGTTTGAAGAGGATGCAGAAGAACGACTAAGAAAAAGGCGCTGGGAAAAAGCAGGGTGCCGGTCTGAACGTGAGTATCTCGAAAAAATATCAGAACTGAGGCGATAGAATGCCGTACATATTCAAAAAAGATGATGTATATCGATTCGCTGATATGGTACATGGCAATGTACGCGAAAAGGGAAATGAACTGTTTTTCGAATACTGCCCCTATTGTGAAGGCGGCGGCCATGATAAAAACACATTTTCAATCAATCTGGATAACGGCACCTTCAAATGTTTTCGGTCTTCATGCGGGAAACAGGGGCATTTCGTAGAATTGGCAAGAGATTTTGGTTTTGAGCTTGAAATCGAACGTCCTAAAAAACAGTACCGAAAAATTCCGCAGAGAGAAATTCAGGTAAAACCGAAAGCCGTCGAATATCTGGAGAGCAGAGGAATCAGCAGAGCAGTAACGGAACGGTATAAAATCACTACGCAGAAAAACAACGAAGACGTTTTGGTTTTCCCATTCTATGATGAAAACCACGTTATGGTATTCGTAAAGTACCGAAATACCAAATATAACGGCACCGGCAACAAAGAATGGTGTGAGAAAGACACAAAACCGATTCTATTTGGTATGGCACAATGCGAAGGATTTGACGGGCTGGTAATCACAGAGGGGCAGATCGATAGTCTGTCTGTAGCTGAATGCGGTATCAAAAATGCAGTTTCAGTCCCTACAGGGGCGTTAGGATTTACATGGATTGCGAATGTGTGGGAGTGGTTATGCAAATTCAAAGAAATTATTGTGTTTGGCGATTTTGAGAATGGGAAAATGTCATTGTTGGATGAAATCCAAAAGAGGATTCCGGTCAAGGTCAGAGCGGTTAGACAATCTGATTATCTCGGCGAAAAAGACGCAAACGCCATACTGACTAAATTCGGCAGGCAAGCGATTTTGACAGCAATTCAAAACGCAGAAGTGCCGCCGATACGTGCGGTAAAACAATTGGCTGATGTTGAAGCTGTTGATATTTATAAATTACCGAAAATCAAAACAAATATTCCAGAAATCGATAAAATTATAGGCGGGCTGTACTTCGGGAATGTAACCTTACTAACCGGTAAACGCGGTGAAGGAAAATCAACGTTTATGTCGCAGTTGATTGTGGAAGCGATAGAACAAGGGTACCCATCATTCGTTTACAGCGGAGAACTGACAGATTATCATTTCAAACGCTGGATTGATTTACAGGCAGCGGGTCCGAATAATGTCACAGAAGAAACTGATGAATATGGGGAAAAAATATATACTCTCAACGATAAGGTCATAGAAAAAATAAATGACTGGTACCGCGATATGGCGTTTATTTACGATAATAATTCTGTCGATGAAGAAGAACTTGAAACACTTTCGGAGACGATAGAAAAAGCGGTTAGGCAATATGGCATTAAACTTGTATGTGTAGATAATTTGATGACAGCTTTGGACGTTGGCATGAATGACGATATCTACCGCGCTCAATCGAAATTCGTAAAAGGGCTGAAACAGATAGCAGTGAAATATGATATAGCTGTAGTTTTAGTGGCACATCCAAGAAAAGGCCAAAAAGGCAAGGATGAATTTCAGAATGACGATATTGCCGGCAGTGGGGATATTTCGAACAGGGTCGATACAGTGTTATGTTACGCCCGAAACTATGACCAGGAAGCAGAGTATGATGGCATGCTGTCAGTTACCAAAAACCGATTAACCGGAAAACTCACGAAAAAAGATTTTCCGGTAGAGCTTTTCTATAGTTCGTCAACAAAAAGAATAACGAGCGTTTCGACTAACCGTAACAAAAAATATGGTTGGGAAAAAGATTACGACAAATTTGAATCGGAATACGATACCATCCCATTCTGAGGTGCGATATGAAGGATACAGAAATTAAGCGGTATTTAAAAAAGCCTGTACTGTTCCGCAATACAGAATACACCTTCAACCGTTGCTACCTGGATAGAGACGAGAAAAAAGGGTTTTACTATCTGGCTGAACTGCTGGACAGATGTAACCATTCTGTCATTGTATGCAGGTTGGAAGAAATAGAAAGGATGAGATAAATGCAAAAATATATCTTCCCGGTACTGCTGATGATACTGGACATAGGAGCGAGTATCGTATATGCGTGCTGTGGGGACTGGAAGAAAGCGGTATACTGGATAGCCGCGTGCGTACTGAGTGCGACGGTAACGTTTTAGGGGGGATGAAATGCACTGCCAATGCGGAACAGAACTAAACAGAATCAGCGTGAATGACTATATCTGCCCTGTATGCGGAAGCAGGTACAGGGCGGGGTTGAATGGGATAGTAGAAAGGAAGGATAGAGAATGAAAAGCAAAGTTATCGGGATAAAAAACAAAAAAGGCGGCTGGGACATAAAAATTAAAGCGGAAAGTAATTTCGAGGTGTTGTCATTTTACATCGTTGGTTTTACGTCCTTTCTGGATCAGCTTGATTCGGATGAAAGGAAAAACGCGAAAGGCGCGATGGCAAAGTTTTTGAACGATGAGGAGGTAGAAGAATGAAAAATTATGAAGTTTTGGCCGAAGAACTTACGGATTAGCGGTTATGGCATGGAATAGGAGGTATAACAATGCATGATATAATTTTTAGAGGTTTTCACCCAGACGAAAATGGGAAAGAAAAGGTCTTTATAGACGGAAAAGAGATAAAAGGGTTTTGGATTGAAAGCAATAGTATAATGCAAACAAATTATTCTGGAACTTTTTTATACTTTGAAGGAATGTGGAAAGAGGTTATCCCGAAAACCGTAGGACAATACACAGGGATAAAAGATAAAAATGGCAAGAAGATTTTTGAGGGGGATATATCAAAAGATAAGTTAGTTGTTACTTATATACCACAAAAAGCCTCGTTTTGCTTAGCAAAAAGGGGATGGCTATTTGCTCACTTTTTTGACGAGGCAATAAAAGTTGAAAATGGCGTTGCAGAAATCGAAATAATCAGCAATATCCACGACACCCCCGAACTGCTCGAGAAGCCATCATGAAAACCAACCAATGCAAAAGCTGCACACATAATACCGAATACGGCTGTGCCCGTATGATAGACCTGGGTAATTCGAGAATCTACGGACCGAAAGAAGGGCCGCATACATACTGTTTTGAGAAAAGAGATGGACTGATACCATATGCGTATCTGGATAGGCGAAGGGAGATTGAGAATGGCAGAAATAGTCGATGTGAAAAAGCTGATTAACAAATACCATACAGGAATTTGCATGAAATGCGGTAAAGCGGTTGCGCCTAAACAGAAATGCGTATGCCAGCCATGCCGGAATAAAATGCGGATTCGGGGCGGTACAGATTTAGAACGGTACATACTGATCCATCATCTTCTGGAATTGGTTAGGGAGGGGCGTACATGAGAAATTACCAAGTTAAAAAAAATAATCCATATTATTTACCTCATGACCTATATATGCAGGCACTCTATATGATTCGAGGCTATAAAAACTTGAGACAGCGCAAAGTAGATATCATTTATGGCAGCTCGCCGCCTCCTGATGGAATGCCAAAAGGGAGGCACGTATCAAACCCTACTGAAAGAAAAGCTATAGTTTTAGAGATGATCTCGCTTCAATTACAGGCAATAGAACAGACTATTTCAGAATTGCGCGGCAAATATAGCTGTACATGTACCGGAGAAGTATTTGACCCTTATGAAGCATTTATGGATTATGGTGTATTTTGCTACTACAGAAGCAAACCGAATAGAGACGAATGCCCCGCAAGACGTACATGGACGCGGTATCGTTCGGAATTTGCGTATAAAGTATTAAAAAAAATAAATTTTATTTAAAAATGTCACATCGGGGAAAAAATAGAGGTTATAATATATACAGTGAATATTTATAAGGACGGCGAATGCCGTCTTATTATTTGCAAAATAGAATAAAATGAAGGAATATTCCATTTTATGTCGAATTTATAACTATTCTAATTGAAGCAGGTGATATAAAGTGGATGTAAAATATCAAAATTGTAATATTGAACTAAAATTTTTAGGAGAAAACGAAGTCCCTGCAAAACTTTATTGCGATGTTTTAGCTAATATAATTGCAGCAACAGAAGAAGTAAAATCTACTGAGATAGATAATTACGAGATTAACATAAAAGCAACTAAACCCGGCAGTTTTATAACTGACTTGGCAATACAAGCCTCTGTTGTTTGGAATTTGATAACCGAAACGCAGATGATTAATTTTGCTTTGGAAGGAATAAAACTTGTTACTGAATATCTTAAACTCAAAGTATTTTTAAAAGGAGATAAGCCTAAAAACGTGACTGAAAAGGAGGGAAAAATAATGGTAGAGAACAATTATGGAGACATTACATATATAAGCAATCAATTCTATGATAATTCTTCTATCGGAAGCCAAAAATTAGATCATTGCTCTAGCGTGATAGGGGACGGTCTTTCGAAAAGTCAAATTCCAGGCGTTCAAATTTTAAATAAAGATGATAATACAAACCTTTTGGATTTAAAAAAAGAGAATTATAAATATCTAAAAGCACCTTTGTACGAAAGTGTCGAAACATTGCATACTCAGATTATTGAGTGTTATGTAAGAATAAAAAAAGCAGATTTTACTGGATGCAAATGGCAATTTGAGTATAAAAAAACAATAAACGCTATTATAGAAGATGAACAATGGCTAAGTGATGTCAATGACGGAAAGATATCCATTCATGGCCGCACAAATGTAAAAGTGCGAATGAAAATAGAACAAATTTTAGACAACAATAACAGAGTGGTAGATAATTCTGAAAAATATTATATATTAAAAGTTCTGGAAGTTGAGAAATATCAACAAACTGAGCAAACAAAAATGTATTAATAAATCACAGGCAGCCTCCGGGCTGTCTTTTTTATGGGCGGAATGAACATCATATTTTGTGCACTGGGGTGGGGGTGCGGTGATGTAGGTAGGTGATAGGATGGCAAATGAAAAAAACTTAATACCGCTAAATAAGCGTTCAAAGAGTGAACAAAGAGCGATACAGGCAAAAGGTGGTAAGGCAAGCGGCAAAAAACGCAAGGAGATCAAAACAATGCAGGAAATTGCCAAATCGGTGCTGCCCACAGTGGTTACAGACGAAGATATGACGCTGATTGCCCGCAAGTTTGGAATTTCGGGTGAGGTTAACATCAAACTATTGATGATATTAGGTATTATTAAAGCTGGATGTGACGGAGATGTAAAGGCGTTTGACAAAATTTTAGAGTTGATCGGAGAGCAGAACGACAATAGCATGGGCGAACTTACAAACATTATAAGAGGAATCCAACAGGAGCAGGTACAAGATGATGGATAAGGTGTTTTCTGATAAACAGCTCCAACTCATGAAAATGTGGCAACGCGGCGATCTTAAAAGGCTTAATATACTTGAGGGTTCTGTCCGGTCGGGAAAAACATGGATTAGCCTTGTGCTTTGGGCGTTTTGGGTTGCGACTATGCCGGGAACAGGGAGTTTTCTCATGGTGGCAAAAACACTTACGTCATTGCGCCGGAATTGCCTTGAACTTTTAGAAAAGCTGGTTGGGAAAAAGAACTTTACATATAGCCTTTCGAAGAAGGAAGGCCGTCTATTCGGGCGCACGATATATCTCGAGGGCGTGAACGACGTGCGTGCAGAATCGAAAATACGAGGAATGACGTTACAGGGGGCATATTGCGACGAGGTCACATTATTCACCGAGGACTTTTTCAGTATGCTGCTTTCCCGTCTTTCAGAGCCCGGCGCAAAGCTGATAGCTACCACGAACCCGGACAATCCGAATCATTGGCTGATGAAGAAGTATATTGAACGCTCCGATGAACTTGATATGTTAGTGATGAAATTCCTGATCGACGATAATATATTCCTCGACCCAGTATATATAGAAAACCTGAAAAAAGAATATACCGGCGTTTTTTATGAACGCTTTATCCTCGGCAACTGGGTTATCGCGGAAGGTCTGGTATATCCGATGTTCGACCCGGAAAAACACGTGACGAAGGTAGAAGTACCGGAAAATGCTCTGTGGTATATATCCATCGACTACGGAACGGTGAATCCATGTTCTATGGGGCTGTGGGCAGTACACGGCGGGAAAGCGTACAGAGTGAAGGAGTATTACCACGACGGAAGAAATACCACTATCCAGAAAACAGACGAAGAGTATTACGCCGCTCTCGAACAGCTCGCGGGGGATAGGCTGATTCAACAGGTCGTAGTCGACCCGTCCGCGGCTTCTTTCATAGCGGTGATACGGCAGCATGGAAAATTCAGGGTCAGAAAGGCAAAAAACGATGTGATAGACGGCATTCGCGTGACTTCTGGATTTCTGAACGACGGGCGGCTGCTGATAGATGAAAGCTGTGCCGATATCATTCGGGAATTTCAGACGTATTCATGGGATGAAAAAAACACCGAGGATAAGGTCGTGAAAGAATTCGACCACGCGATGGATGATATGCGGTATCTATGCTACACGATACTGAGGCATGATTGGCGGTGATAGATTGTTTGATAAAGTGATTAGTTTTTTTAGAGGGGTGGCAGCAAAGATGTTTGGAAAAGAGACGCTGAAACAGAAAATAGGAATTGATTTCGCGATGTCTGACACTATGGCAAAGGCTGTAGAACTATGGGCGAACATGTACGCGAATCGCCCGCCGTGGGTAGACAGGAAAACCAGTACATTGGGGCTGCCGTCAGCAATCGCTTCTGAAATAGCTCGCATGGTTACCATCGAAATGAAATCAGAAATATCAGGAAGTCCGCGGGCAGACTATCTGAACGAAAGATATCATGATGTCATAGACAGTATACGGACATATACGGAATATTCATGCGCAAAAGGCGGGCTGGTATTCAAACCGTATGTATCCGGTGATACGATTGTGGTAGACTATATACAGGCTGACTGTTTCTATCCTACTGCTTTCGACGCGAACGGAAATATCACTGGCGCGGTCTTTTTAGAACAGTGCCAGCCGGACAGCAGACGCATTTTTACACGCCTGGAATACCACGAGCTGGCGAAAGACGGTTACGTTATCAAAAACCGGGCGTATGTGAGTTATTCCAAGAACGATATCGGCAAAGAGGTGCCGCTGGCGTCCGTTGAACAGTGGGTAGAGATAGAGCCGGAAGTCAAGATACAGAACATAGAAAAGCCACTGTTCGCCTATTTCAAAATGCCGCAGGCAAACAATATAGATACATCATCCCCATTAGGTGTTTCAGTATATTCCCGCGCAGTAGATTTGATTCGCGAGGCGGATAAACAGTATTCCCGTCTGCTGTGGGAATTTGAAAGCGGGGAGAGAGCGCTGTATGTTAACGATAACGCATTCTTAAAAGATAGTGACGGTAAGCCGCGGCTGCCTGATACCAGATTATATCGGACACTGAATGCGGATGATGATAACTTGTTTGAGGATTGGACGCCGACCCTGCGGGAACAGAACATCTTAAACGGCCTCAATTCCATACTGACGAAGATTGAGGATGTATGCGGATTAGCGCGCGGTACGTTATCAGAGGTTCAGTCAGAAGCAAAAACCGCGACCGAACTCAAAATCCTGCGCCAGCGGTCATATGCGACGATAGCAGACACACAGAAAGCGCTGCAGAACGCACTGGAAGATATGGTATATGCTATGGATGTTCTATGTACCCTGTACAGTCTTGCACCATCCGGGAAGTACAACATATCTTTTGAATTTGACGACAGTATTGTGACCGACCGCGCGGCTGAATTTGCCGAAAAACGTGAGCTGGTTACAATGGGCGTTATGAAGCCGTGGGAATATCGTATGTGGTATTTCGGCGAAACAGAGGAACGGGCGAAAGCGGCGGTAGGCGAAAGCGCCGAGCAGAATACAGATGAAAACAGATTCACTATAGGCGGTGGGGCGAATGTTGCCACCTGATTATCTCGACCATTGCACGGACGATATATTGCGCCTGTACGAACAGCTGGACGATGACATTATACGCGATATAGTACGCCGGCTGGTGAATACCGATTTCGAAATGACGCAGTCCGCTGTGTGGCAGGCTGAAAAGATACAGGAAATTGGGAATACTGTATACAGTGATGTATTAAGCAGAATATCCGGTATCACCGGGAAGTCAGAAGATGAATTAAGAACGTTGTTCGAGGACGCAGGAACAGAAACCATGCTGTATGATGATTCAGTATATCGAAGGGCCGGCCTAAATCCACTTCCGGTTATGCAATCTCCCGGCATGCTGCAAACACTTACGGCAGGATATAAAAAATGCGGAGAAAGTCTGCATAACCTCACACTTACGACGGCGAATACTTCACAGGCTGCATATATTCAGGCATGTAACCGCGCATACATGCAGGTATCATCAGGAGCATTTGACTACAATACATCCATCAGAAAAGCTGTTGAGGAACTGTCAAAGGACGGTACACATATTTTGTACCCTTCTGGGCACACGGACAGAATAGATGTAGCGGTACGACGTTCTGTTTTAACCGGCGTATCACAGACGTGCGGGCAGCTGCAAATCATGCGGATGGATGAAATGGAATGCGACCTCGTTGAGACTACCGCGCATATGGGGGCGCGCCCCACTCACGCGGTATGGCAGGGAAGAGTATTCAGCCGCAGCGGAAAAGGGAGGTATCCGGATTTCGTTTCGTCTACCGGATATGGTTCGGGCGATGGGCTAATGGGCTGGAACTGCCGGCATGACTTCTACCCGTTCTATGAGGGGATTTCGAATCGAGCATATACCGATGAAGAACTGAAAAAACTGAATGAAAAAAGAGTCACATATAACGGGGAGGAATATACCGACTATGAGGCAAGCCAAGTCCAAAGGAAAATGGAGCGCGATATCCGCGAAACGAAGCGCACCTTGGCAGGAATAGATGAAGCCAGTAAAAATGCGACTAACGAAGCTTTGAAAAAGGGATTTACTGATGATTTCGCTGTACAGTCGGTACGGCTGAAACAACAAGAAAAAAAGCTTTCCGATTTTCTCGCCCAAACCGGAAGAGCAGAAGACAGGTCGCGCGTTCAGGTTGCGGGGTTTGGGAAATCTCAGGCGCAGAAAGCGGTGAACGCGAATAAAAGGTTGCAATCCGGCAGTAAAAATGGTATAATAAATAGAAAAGGTGGTGGGCGTATGGATATTGAGATAGACAAATTTTCCCCT
>ERZ1027150.446-NODE-446-length-36481-cov-14.545160_pt1 | contig 36481 bp, 19 predicted proteins | sample MGYA00519276_ERZ1027150 | MGnify/ENA primary metagenome ERZ1027150 (study PRJEB26926, sample SAMN06164860) | human gut metagenome | biome: ENVO:00009003; feature: ENVO:2100002; material: ENVO:00002003 | host: Homo sapiens | place: USA | collected 2012 ... | reverse complement strand
GCTTACCCTTTCTCGCTCCCTTGCACATCTGCAAGGTAAGATACTCGGTGCAGCATCCGGCACTCTCTTCCCTAGCCTCAGCTCTTCCAGTCTGTCATATTCAGCGGCTCTCCCTCTCGAAAGCGGTTGCAAAGGTACAGACTTTTTTCATTCCCGCAACTTTTACCACACACTTTTTTGAAATATTTTTTCAGGGTTTTGGCTAACACGCTGATTCTCTTTATGCTATAAAGCATATTTTTTATTGATGCGAGAAAATGTGCATAAAATGCACTACATTATATAATTCATGCGCACGTACGCGTATACGCGCGAACACGCGAGAAAGATGAAAGAAATACTTTTATGAAATGACAGAAAAAGATTGAAAAGCCTGAAGCTAGGGATGGAATCCGACAAACGGGACAGGATTTATACACCAACGAAAAGAAACTTTTTTACGTTTCCGCTACAGAAAACATAGGGTTCTGAAACGAAAAACATACGGTTCGCACGGCGGAAACATACAGTTCAAAGAAAGGAACTATACAAGATACTCCAATATTTAATAAAAAACTCTTTGACCTTTACAAGACCAAAGAGTTTTTTATCTAAAGATATTATAACACGACTAACATATTATTTTCTTAGAGAAACGTGACCATCAATCGGAAATCTTTCACCTTTCCATGCTTTTCTCGAAGTCCAATCTTCAGCTGGATCAGCCCAAAATGGATGACTAGCCGGAAGTCCCAAAGGTAAATAGACTAAAGAAGTCATATAAAGACTTCCATTATTCGTATAATAATTAGCCAAATTAGGCTGGTGTCCCACAAATCCAAGTTTCAAGAAATTCTTATCATCAAAATTACCCTCAACAGAAAACATATTTTTCATTACTGTAGTAAGCGCGCTTCGAATTTGTCCATTTTTCAGTTCTTCAGGCAAACCATATTTCCACGCGGCAAGAGCCACTGATTGAAATGCCCCCATACGATACACTACAGATCGGCCAAATGCCGGATAGGTGCCTTCCGGAGAAATAAGTCTTTCTACAAAAGCATTAAAGCGCTGCATTCTTTTAACTGCTAAAGAAACAGAAACTGGAGTTGAAAATTTATTAGCTTCACAAACCTCCAATACTTCCACATACATCGGATGTATTACATAAGAGTTATAATAATCCAAAGCTAATTCCGGGCCATCACTATACCAGCCATCACTCAGATACCATTCATTTATCTTATTGACAGCTACAGTAAGTACATACATATCAGCCTTTTCACCTATAGACAAAAGAAAGGCCTCAGTCATGGCTCTAAAAAGCAACCAGTTGTTATACGCAGGACGTATTACTCTTAACCCCATAAACCTATCGATATATCTTTGCTTGGTTACCGAGTCTAATCTATTCCAGGTTGCTTCAGGTGCACGTATAAAACTTTCCGCAATATAGGCCGCATCCACCAATATCTGAGAAGGCCCCTCCCACAACAAATAATCCGGACTATCAGGATTTACCGCATTTTTATATGATGATATAGCCCAATCACGGAGCTGTTTTCTCATTTTACCTTCTTTACTTTCATCATCCGGCAAAGCAAGCCATGGTGAAATGCCAGCCATCAGTCGTCCAAAGGCTTCCATATAAGCCACTCGCTTATCTCTTCCATCCCAAGTCGGACTCAGCTCCAGATTCATGTTTTTCTGTAACTCACCTTTACTCATATTTTCAAGTACAGGCTGTGCTATTTTATAACATAGTTCGGTCCAGACCTCCCGGTCATTAGTCGGTGACACTTTAGCATTTTTTGCAATAACATGAACAGACACTAACATAAGTGCTACCCAAAGTACACTTCTAACTTTCATCATAGCCATTTATTTTAATGAAAGGTTTTTACTCTTTTCTATGTCAACTTTTCTTTTCAATGCTTCCAGATAATAATAATCAGCATAATTCAAAGGAACATCTATTTCGCTGTTATGAGGGATACTTCCCACTGAATGCATCAGAATAAATCGCCCATTCTCACCTAATTTTGCTGTATAACGCTCTGAAGCAAGGCACTCCATAATATGGTCAGCATATTCCTCATAGGAAATCGCATCAGGCACTCCCAACGTGCAAATCTCATACAAAGCAGAAGCTATTACAGCAGCAGAAGAAGCATCTCTAGGCTCATCAGGTATTTTAGGTGCTTCCATATCCCAATAAGGAATAAAGTCGTCAGGCATTTTTTTATGGTTCTTCATGAAATTAAACGTCTTTATGGCCTGCTGCAAATATTTTTTATCACCCGTGTAACGATAACACATCGTAAACCCATATATAGCCCATGCTTGTCCACGTGACCAAACAGATTCATGAGAGTATCCTTGGGCTGTATGACGGTGTCTTACGCTCCCATCTGAAAGACTGTAATCTATGACATGATAACAACTTCCATCTGGACGGAACTGCTCCTTCAACGTTCTGTCAGCATGCGTTACAGCAATCTTATAGTAAGCAGAATCACCGGACAGTTTTGTTGCTTCAAACAGCAACTCCAGATTCATCATGTTATCAATTATAACCGGGCATTCCCAACCTCTCTGAGCTTGCCAGCTGTTTCCGGAAACATTCCAGCTTTGTATAGTTCCTGGTTTTTCCCGGAAACGAGTACATAAAGAATTAGCAGCTTCTATCATCACGTCTTTATATTCAGGTTTCCCTGATAACCTAAGCCCATTACCATAACTGCAATTCACAATAAAACCTATATCATGATGCCAGGTAAGCTTTTTAGCCTCATCCAATGCCTCCGTATATTTTTGTGCAACAGGAAAAAGCGTATTATCGCCTGTAAGTTCATAAAGATACCACACACTGCCAGGAAAGAATCCACTTCTCCAGTCTGAAAACCCACAATAATAAACCTCCCCGTTCTTGTTTAATGTCACAGGATTTAAGACTTGACCACTAGCCTCAATTGTATCAATTTCCAATCCAATCTGACGTCTAGCATTTTCAACAGACTGTTCAATCCAAGATTGTTCAGTTGAGTCTGCTTTTTTCACACAACTCCCCAAGCCACAAATGGTTACTGCGACACAACAACTTAATAACGATTTTAAAATACTCATAAACACCTTCATGTATTAAATTAACTTTATCTCATAAGTTCAAACGGCTACTTATACACAAGAGTATCTGACTTCATTGCATAAGAGCAAATCTATTTCTTCTCTCCAGCTTTATCAGGAAATAAAAAGGACTTTTCGTTTTCAGAATATCAATACGATTAATTAACCGTGCAATATTAAAGCTTTATCATATAACAAAATATCAATATTGTACATAGTAGGTGCACGAATTTTCCAAAAAGAATCTCTGGACTTTTTTTACAGATACATCGGACAATTCATACAATTGCATCATCATTCCGCACAATCTTCTATATTTCAACAACTTGCATATTCATACTTACAAAAAAAGATACAAAATTTACAATGAATACCACAAAAAGCGTCTAATACCGGATGCCTTGTTTAAGAGTTACCTTTAGAACTCTTTCTATAACCCTGAGGAGTCACTCCATATTGATTTTTAAAGCATCTGCTAAAGTATACAGGTGAACTAAACCCACACTTATCGCTCACTTCTGCGATTGGTATATCTGGATATTTCTGTAACATGGCAGCTGCAAACTTAAGTCTGTAATTTAAAATAAAATTATTAGGAGTCATGCCTGTTAACGCCTTAAATTTTGAGTACAACACAGAACGCCCCACTCCAATCTCTCTACAAAGTTCCGGTATATCAAATTCCGTATCATCCATATGTGCCTCAATAGCCTCAGAAGTTTTCTTCAAAATCTCCTGATCAAGCAAATTAATACTTGTCAGGTCAACCTCCGTTATGGGGTTTTTACGTATCTGATTGTGTATTAACAACCTGTTTCGAACTAGATTATTAGCTCGTGCAAGTAGAATGTTCGGATTAAAAGGCTTTGAAATGTAGTCATCAGCTCCTCTATTAAGACCTTCAATATTTTGCTCCACGCTATTTAATGCAGTAAGAAGGATAACAGGAATATGACACAAATCAATATTGTTCTTTATTTTCAGACACATTTCCGTTCCGGACATTTCGGGCATCATAATATCCGAAATGATTAAATCAGGCTTATATTCATATGCTTTATCTAATCCTTCCTTTCCATTACCAGCCATAATAACCCGATAGAAAGGCAAAAACAATTCACATAACACTTGAATAAGCTCTTCATTATCTTCCACGATTAACACTGTATATTTTTTAGATTCTCCTTCTTCATTTTGGAAGCTTTCCTCGTCTGTAACCGTACATATTCCAATGTGCACATCCGTATCTGTCTCTTTCAAATCTGTTTCCTTTTCACTTTCCTCAAAATGAACATGTTTATCATGAATATATCCTGCATTACCAAGTGGCAGTTTTACTGTAAATACGCTGCCTTTTCCCACCTGACTATCCAAACAAATTTCTCCATGATGTTTCTCTATAATACTTTTCGTAAGGGCTAAACCAATTCCTGTACCTGGTAATGTGGCAGATTCAGAATTTCCTTCAATCTGATAAAAACGATCAAAAACACGATTAAAATCACCGGTTGCTATACCTTTTCCAGTATCATGTATTGAGATAACCACACTTCCACCTTCCACACACACTCTAACCTCAATACTACCCGTCTCCGTATATTTAAAAGCATTTGATAACAGATTAAGAAAAACTTTTTCTAGCTTCTTTGAATCAAACCAGCATAATATTACTTCCTGATTTGAGAAAAACTCATATTGAAGTCCTTTACTATTAGCATAGTCACTGAAAATACAAAATATCTCTTTCATAAAAAGGCAGATATCTTTCTGAGCCATGTTCAGCGTATATTTATCTTGTGTAAACTTCCTGAAATCCAATAGTTCGGAAATCAAGCTATTCATATATTGAGCATTTTTCTTAAGCTTTAAAATCCGATTGTACATCACTGGCTGTAAATTTGGTATTTGAAGGAGAGATTCTATATAACTTATTATTAAGGTAAGAGGTGTACGGAACTCATGGCTTACATTGGTAAAAAATACCAGTTTTTCATGATTGAGTTCTTCAATATGCTGTTTTTCAATCCTCTCCTTTTCAAGTGAAAGGAATAAATTGTTCTTCTCTTTTTTATAACGTACTATGAGGCCAATAACCGTAGCTAATACAATAACGTACACCCCCCATGCATACCATGTGTTATACCACGGTGACAAGATACAAATATCAAGCACAGCCATGTTCTGTTCATTCCCATCTACAGTTCTAACACACAACGTATAGTTACCTGGTGAAAGATTAGTATATCTTGCAAAAAGTGCCGTAGTCGAGGTCCAAACCTTATCAAGCCCTTCTAATTTATATTCAAAAATCTGTTGTACATATCTATTTATATAATCAGAACTGGCGAACTCTATGATTATATTATTTTGCGATGAAGCCAAATCTATTCTATCGGTAAATGCTAAAGATTTTTTCAGAATCTTACCTTCCTTCGATGGATGCACTATAGTGTTATTCACATAAATATTCGAAAAATAAATCGGTTGTTTATGTTGTAACGGTGACAAAAAATCGGATTCCTCAACACGTGTTATCCCCTTTGTATCACCAACATATATTACATTTTCCTTAGAAATACAAATGCCACATCCCAATATAATCGGAGCTTTCAGATAATCCTGCTTTATACTTGCAAACGTTTTTTTATCCGTGTCAAACATCGTTATCCCTCTATCCCCGGTAAGTATCAGTTTACCACTTAAGGTCAGTTGAGAAGAGTAACAATAATTACTTGGAAGATTACTATTATACGATGTATAAGTGTCAATTGTCTTCAGAGAAGTATCATAAACAATCATTCCACTACCTAAAGTACAAATGTAAAGCTTATTATCTACTGAAAGAATATGTGAGATTTCTCCAACAGTATGAAGAGATATTGTTTCTTCATTATGAGGGGTATTTAAAGAAATTGCTTTTATATTATTTCCTGATGTGGTATAGAAAATTCCATTCTCATCTATATCAAAAATCATAGCTTCACCAAAACAATCTGGTAAATGAGTAAATCTGTTCAACTGGGTATCAAGCAAAAATACGCCCTCTCTTGAAGAAACTACAATTTTATTTTTCCATTTTTTGACATGATGGATAATCTTCCCCGGCATGGTAGAAGAATTGTAATCAGTTAAATAATTATAGAAGGCTTTCTTTTTTATGTCATATCGCGACAAACCTCCGAGATGTGTACCTATATATAGCACATCATTATCAACATCATAGCACAAACTTTTCACATTATTGTGAGGAAGACCATAATGCGAAAGAGGATTGGCTGTAAATTGCTCTATAATCCTCCAATCATGATCGATACAACTGATTCCTCCTCCATCTGTACTTATCCACAAATTATCCCTTTTGTCAATTATCATTTCACCAATATATGAATAATAAAGACTGGACGACTCTTTTACCTGATAATCATAATGGAGCATGCCATTTCTCGTCGGATTAAAATAGTTTACACCACCAAAATAACTTCCAGCCCAAATATTTCCTTGTTTATCTTTAAAAAGTGAAAAGATAGAAGGATGATTAAGTCCACCTGCATACTGCGGAATATTAACTGCTACATAAATATGATTTTTTGCATCATATTTCTGTAAGCCCATAAAAGTGCCAAACCATATATTCCCATCATCATCTTCAACAAATTCACGAATCTGCGGGTTAATTATGCCATTTCTACCATCCGGACAAATTGGGACTTTCTCTATTCTGTCATTTACTCTCCGATAAAGTCCGTTCATCCTAGTTCCAATCCACAAAGTATGTTTCGAATCTTCATATATTCTATAAATATCTTCTCCTGATAAAATACGATACTCCTTCTCTGGTGTACCCAAAGAAGAAATGACAACACCATCAGTAGTACCTATGTACACATTTTCCCTATCAATCTCAATCACATTGACATAAGCAGATTCTGGTAAAACTTTATAGATATTTTTATCATGAGTTTTGAGGTCGTATAAAAACAGATTGTTCTCCTGCGCATATAAGATATTCCCTTTATATGCAGTCATTGCAGTTATCCTCCCTTTACTATCTATCTTCTCAAACAGTTCTGTTTGCACATCATAAGCATATAAAAAAGAATCAGAAATAAAATACACTTTACTGCCATCTACAAGATTTCCTGATACAATAGCAGATACACTATTACCAATCCACAATTTTCCATCTTCACCATTATCTACTTCACCTTTATAATATTTAATTTTGCCTCCATCGTAAACATTTAATCCTTCTCTTGTGCCAAACCACATCCTCCCCAAAGTATCCTGTCCTATAGCCATCACAGAAGGTTGAGATAATCCATTGCCTACACCAAGATTCTGAAAAGACTGTGCATTGAACTTTATTGCCTGCAATATCAAAAATATAAATATGATAAAAGATAATTTCCGCATCATGTTATGCTTGCATTAAATATTTAAGAATAAATCGAACATAGCTAGATTCTCAACAACAGAGTTTACACCCCATCCTGTGTCAAAATTAAAAAATTATCGTACGCAGATTAACAATCAAAAGGAAGAAAAAAGGCCTTACTTATAACAAAGGAACTTCTAAATCATTTTTTATTCATTTTCATCCCAACCATCTATCTCAACCCCCAAAAACAATGATAAAAATTAAGGGGGCTTTTCAAGACTTAATCTTGAAAAGCCCCCTTAAGATAAAGTAAACTTATTCCAATTTAAAATTCACATTCCTCTTCATTTTCCGTAAAAGGGATAGTGACTAATACTTTGTCTATTCGAGCTCCATCCATATCAACCACCTCCAGTACGAAATTATTCCACTCCAATGTTTCTCCACTTTGCGGAATATGCTGTAAATGTTGCAATATTAATCCTCCTACCGTATGATAGTCAACATCTTCCAGAAGATCTTGACGATTAAAGTAACACAAGAAATCATACAATGGACACTGACCATCTACTAACCAACCGTCCTTGTTGATTCGTTTAATAATATCCGGTTCTTCTCCCGCATCGTCCATAGAACCGACCAAGCCTTCCAGAATATCACGCAAAGTGATAATTCCCACACAGGCTCCAAACTCATCACATACCAGAGCGCGACTTATCTTCTGAGCCTTCATTTGCTCCAAAGCCTTATACACATTCATGTTTTCATGAAAGAATGTAGCCTCATGCGTCAAAGCTGGCAAATTGAAGTTTATTTCAGAAAGGTGCAATACTAAATCCTTCAGATTTACTACTCCTTTTACCTTATCCAGGTCACCATCTTCTGTCACCGGATAAAACTCATACAATTCGTTCACCAGTACTGCTTTCACTTCAGCCGCCGTCATTCCACTCTCAAGTGCCACAATGTCACTTTTATGCGTCATAATGGAGCCTACTTTCAAATCGCCCAACAAGAATACACGCTGTACAATGTCTTGCTCTACAGGCTGTACTTCCCCATCATCAGCTCCTTCTTTGATAATAGACTTGATTTCCTCTTCTGTCACTTTACTGTCGGTATCTTTGATACCCAGCAAATTAAAGATAGCTTCCGTACTTTTGGACAACAACCAGACAAAGGGTAAGGCAATTTTTGCCAGCACATTCATAGGACGTGCCACCAGTTTAGCCATTCTTTCGGCCATACTCATACCAATACGTTTAGGCACCAGCTCACCAAAAATAATAGTAAGATAAGTCACTATCACAACAATTATTCCCTGTGCCAGTCCAAAGGCATAAGAAGAAGCAACTCCCCATGAGATAAGCAGATTCGTCAAGTCAACCGCAATCTTATTTCCAGAATAGATACCGGTCAAAATACCGATTAATGTAATACCAATTTGGACTGTAGAAAGAAAACGATCTGGATCCCCTGCCAGTTTCAATGCTACACGAGCAGATTTATTCCCTTTTTTTACATCTGTCGACAACCGAGATTTTCGGGCTGATATTAATGCCACCTCGGACATGGCGAAAATACCGTTCAGTACTATCAACCCGATAATAATGATTATTTCATCCATATATAAAAACGAGTGTATTTCAGGGGAACAAATTTATATGAATGTTCATAGCAAAAAAAGTGAGCTACCCATAATTATATTGTTTTAACAAACAGGTAGTTCACTTTCTTTTCAACTTAAACACATGAAGTTAGTATACTACATCAGAATGTTTTCGATAATACGAAGTTCCTCTTCCTCGAACGAAACATTATTCAAGGCTTTCAAGCTATCTCCCAACTGTTCTACCGAACTGGCCCCCACAATCACAGAAGTCACAGTTTCACCTTTCAACAACCAGGCCAGAGCCATTTCGGCCAATGACTGCCCGCGCATACCTGCCCGTTCATTCAGTGCTTGTATCTTTCCTAGTACGTCCGGAGTAAGTGCCTCTTTTTTCAGGAAGCCACCTCTTGCAATACGAGAATCATCCGGAATACCGTTCAGATAACGGTTAGTCAGCAAGCCTTGTGCCAGAGGAGAAAAAGCTACAAATCCACTTCCATTCTCTTTCACGGCATTCAATATCCCCTGAGATTCCGGTTCACGTACCAGCATGTTATATCGTCCCTGATACAACAGGCAAGGCACATCCCGTTCTTTCAGATAACGACATGCAAACAGATAGGCATCCAATGGGTATTTAGACAGGCCGACATATAAAGCCTTGCCCAAACGTACCATATCAACCAATGCCTGAAGTGTCTCTTCCAGAGGTGTTTCCGGATCATAACGGTGAGAATAGAACACATCCACGTAATCCAGGTTCATTCGCTTCAAACTTTGATCCAAACTGGCCATCAAATGTTTTCTGGAACCCCAGTTGCCATACGGGCCTGGCCACATGTCATGCCCCGCCTTCGTGGAAATAAACAACTCATCCCGGTAAGGAGCTAACGATGACCTCATAATCTGTCCAAAGGTTTCTTCGGCTGAGCCATAAGAGGGCCCGTAATTATTAGCCAAGTCAAAATGCGTAATTCCATGGTCAAAAGCATAGTGTAATTTCTTCCGGCTAAGTGAAAGGGTATCTACATCACCAAAGTTATGCCATAGCCCCAAAGAAATGGCGGGCAACATCACTCCACTACACCCGGCGCGACGATACAGCATACCGCATTCATAACGATTTTCGGCAGCAGAATAAACAGGTTCTATCATTAGATTTAATTTTAAGACGTACAACTTTACTTTATCATATCAATGACAAAAATAATCTTTTATTTTAAAATTTCTCTATTCCCTGACCTAAACCAAGCCATATACTACATCGTTATCACAGATTTTTATTATCTTAGCTCTCAAATTATTATCCTATATGAAAAATATACAATGGCTCTACATCGCATTACTGGCAGCTTATCTGCAAGCCCATGCCCAACAGAATAATATGCAACGTGCACAACAGATTTTGCAATGGATGAAAAATGCACAAAGTGATAGTATATACGCTTGCTTCGACGCTAAAATGCAACAAACTGTTCCCTTATCACAATTAAACGGGATGTGGTCACAAATGGAGCAACAGCTTGGAATGCTGGTGGAAGAAAAAGAATGGAAGCAAGATGCCATTAGCGGAACAATAGTCTATTACAGCGACTTGAAATTTGAACGTGCCCCTATACGCTTTATGGTCGCCTTCAATCAGGAAAGAAAAGTAAACGGACTTCGCCTGCTACCTGTTCCAGCCGAAGAAAAGCCACAAGTAATTCCCTTCGACAGTATTCACCTGGAAGAATCACCCATAGAGGTTGTCACCGGCACGTACAAATTGCCTGGTGTCATCACCCAGCCTAAAGGTAAAAACAATCTTCCCATCGTAATCTTATTACAAGGCTCAGGGCCTCATAATAAGGACGGACAAATTGGCCCCAACAAAATTTATCAGGATATGGCTTGGCGATTAGCCTCACAAGGTGTAGCTGTTCTACGTTATGATAAACGTACGTATGTGTATGGGAAATCGGCTTCTCCCAAAGGAAAGGATATTACTCCAGAAGAAGAAGTGATAGAAGACGCCATCTCTGCCAGCCAGCTTGCAGCCTCCCTTCCGTTTGTTGACGCGCAGAAAGTCTTCATTGCAGGGCATAGCCTGGGAGGATTACTGGCTCCTCTCATTGCTACGCGTTGTCCTTCCGTAAAAGGTCTTATCCTGCTGGCCGCCCCTTCCCGTCCGCAAGATGACATCCTCAAAGAACAGCTGCACTATCTGGCTTCACTGAACGGGAATACTGATGAACAACTCGTCATGCAGCAATATCAGCAAATCAAGGCCAGCGCTCCTGAAGCTTACTGGGACTATTTGGACAAGTACGCTCCTGTCATGACAGCCCACTCGTTGACTATCCCCATGCTCTTTTTACAGGGAGAACGCGATTATCAGGTAACCATGCAGGATTTTGCAATGTGGAAACTCGGAATGTTCGGTAAGCCCAACGTAACTTTCCAGTCATATCCGTCTTTAAACCATTGTTTCATGGAAGGTACCGGGAAGTCTACCCCTATGGAATACAATCACCCCGGACGGGTGTCAGAGAAAGTAATCAAAGATATAGCAGAATGGGCCATTCACCGAAATGAATGACCCATTAACCTGCCACAAATTATTTTCCTGTCTTCACCTTATCCCATGAGGGAGGAGTAACTCCCATCAAATGGCGGACAAAGAAATCATAACGCTTGTGTTCGCCAAAGTCCTCTCCCATCGTGTGGTGAGCTCCTGGGATAACCACCAGTTCAAAATCTTTATTGGCTTTTATCAAAGCGTTGACCACCTGCATAGTAGAAGCCGGATCGACATTATCGTCCAGTTCGCCTACGACCAGCATCAACGGACGGGTCAGCAGATGCGCATTGTCTACATTAGAACAAGCACTGTAGGATTCATCTACCGGATATCCCATCCAAAGTTCATTCCACCAGATTTTATCCATACGGTTGTCATGACATCCACATGCCGAATAGGCAGCCTTATAGAATTCCGGATGGAACAACACGGCTCCGGTAGACTCCTGTCCTCCGGCAGAACAACCGAAAATTCCTACCCGGTCAATGTCCATATAAGGATATTTCTGCGCAGCGGCCTTAATCCAGGCTATATGGTCGGGTAATCCGGCATCTTTCAGGTTTTTGTAACAAACTTCTTCAAATTCTTTTGAGCGGAAAGAAGTGGTCATACCATCTACCTGTACCACAATGAATCCCAGTTCAGCCAGCGAAGTCATCCACCAGTTATAAGAAGAGAAAGTCTTTGGTACATACTGGTCACCCGGTCCGGAATAAATGTATTCAATTACCGGATACTTCTTCGACGGGTCAAAATTAGACGGGCGATAAATCACTCCCCACATATCCGTTTTTCCATCACGCCCTTTGGCAGAGAATACTTCCGGAGCCTTCCAGCCATTGGCCAGCAAAGCAGAAATATCGGCTTTATCCAACTGCATACGGATTTTTCCGTTCTTTGCATCACGAAGCACAGCAATCGGAGCCTGGTCTACTTTACTATACACATCTACCAGATACTTATAGTTGGATGAATACCAGCATTGATGCATTCCCTCTTCCGGAGTCAGTTCTACCAGGTTACTTCCGTCAAAGTTGATTTTATAATAATGAATCAAGTACGGGTCCTCGCCTTTTTTCATACCATTGGCCGAAAAGTAAATCACTTCATTGGTCTCATCCACATGCTGCACTCCACGAACATACCATTCTCCTTTCGTAATCTGATGCAAAGGCTTTCCGGTAGCCCGATCGTAGAGATACAGATGGTTGTAATTATCCCGCTCACTTGACCAGATAATCCGCTTGCCATCGCTCAGGTAGTTACGGTAAATCCGAGGATAGTTCACATATTTTTCTTCCTTTTCTTCAATCAACGTACGTACACTGCCATCCACTGCCGACATTTCCAATACGCGATATACTTTATGCCCACGTTCATTGTATTCGAAAGTAATGGCCTTACTATCCGCATTCCACATCGGACCAGACAGTTCATATTGATGGCTGAACAGTTCCGTAGAAGGAATCAAACGACGGCCGGATTCTACTTCGAAAATACAAGGCACCTTGAAACGCAATTCATCTCCAGGTTTAGCATACTCCTGCTTATGCAATTTCGGTTGTGCCTGATCAACAGGAGAAGATTCCACATAATATACATAGCGTTTTTCTACCGGACGAATCCGACAAGACACCACTGACTTAGAATCGGGTGACCACTGGATATACGAAGAATAGTAATTGCTCAACGTACCATCCTGACTTAGCTGTTTTTCTTTACCTGTCGCCACTTCACGAACATATACGTTGTCATTTTTGATAAAAGCAATCCATTTACCATCCGGTGAAGTAACCGGACGTCCTTCTTTCTCATCATCCACTTCCATCCAATGGCGTTCCTTTCCACGAGGAGGTATTGCCCCTTCATCCAACAAACGGTTATTTTTGATACTGTAAGCCCAGAACTTCCCATCCAAATGAAAGCGTAACGTATCCAGTGAAGTATTCAACCGACAATTCTGAAGCGGAAGGTTATAGGCATTTATTTCACGTCCTACTTTTTCTGTCAAAGCAGATGCCATTTTCTGCTGGTCAAACAACGCCGTACGTTTTTTCGATGCGGCATCCACTTTCACATATTCCTTTCCCTTTTCTGTCTGCCGTACATACCAGAAAGCAGAAGTCTGGTCTACCCAATGCGGAATCACTCCTGCATACAACACGTGCTTGGCATTGTATTTTTCTCGTAATTCATACGCACGGTTGTAATCTTCTACCGTACCTTGTGCCCATAGTGAGATAGACATACTGCCTAATGCTAATAACAAAACACCTGATTTGAATAATTTTTTTTCCATTCTATCCTATATATTAGAGGATTCGGGACCTCAGGTTCTCTTCAGTTATACCAAGAAAACCCAAAATCCCGAATTCGGTTGCATTATTATCTATTAATTATCATGGTTATTTTACTTCCCACTCATACAAACCTGAAGAATTCTTATCCGGCTGTACTACCTCCAGTTTCACGGCCTTTGTCTTCACCGGCTCAAAATCTACAGTATTCGGATTACCCTTCTGTACCCCATACGCTGTTATATTCTGTACCGGAGTCCAGTTACCTGAAGCATCCTTATAATAGATTTTCCAAGACTTCGGTACACGGCAACCTCCCCAAGGAGCATCATCATACCAATACACTGTAGAACTGGAAACTTCCATTTCTTCCGGGAATTCGTATGAAATCCATTCTGTAGTACCTTCCTTTGGCCACCAGTGATAATACGGAATCGTACGGTCATTTTCATCTTTCGGAACCAATCCATCAGAGATAGAGGACAGTGATTTTACTTTATGTGAAGCATCTACCATACTCTTCGATGCCAGTGTCGGGATAGCAACCGGACGAGTAGCACTTACTTCATTCGGCAACCATACAGCCATATTTCCTGCTCCACGGTGTGCCCATGCGTAATAAGGAATCATAGTCAATGTATGATCTTTTGCTACCAGACGGCCTGATTCATCGTATTCCAATGTCTGAGCCTGAGTCTTAATCTGATTGATACCATACAACAAATCCGGTTTTTCTACAACTTCAAATTTCGGAGTGCGGTTCATCAATACACTCAAAACGTCAAAATCATTGTCTGGCCATTCTGCACAATATACAATCGGACCACGTTCTACAGATACCCGGCCACGGTCAGCTTCTACCTTCGCATTGGCTCTTACCGTACGCACATTCATATCGAAGTGAATTTCTACCTTATCTCCCTTCTTCCATTTACGGTCAATAGTCAGGTAACCTTTCTGCAAATCTGATGTCACTTCTTCACCGTTCACCTTCACACTGTATTTTGGACGTACACCATCGGTATAGGTATATAAGTCACTCGGTACTACCTGATTGCGTACCCATCCTGGAATACGAATCTTCATGGCAAACTGTCCAGCTGAGTTACGGTCTACTGCCAATGTAATATCCCCGTTCCATGGATAAGATGTGGTTTGTGAAAGTGTAACCTTCTTTCCGTTTACCTGCAAAGTAGCATTGTTGGCAATGAACAAGTTTACGTATACATCTTTTCCTTTTACCGCATAGACATAGCCCGGAACAGAAGGAATGAAACGGCAGATATTAGACGGGCAACAAGCACAACCGAACCAAGGCTGACGCTGGTGCTGTCCCATAGATTCCAACGGATTCGGATAGAAGAAACCACCACCATCCAAAGATACGCCTGAAATCAGCCCATTGTACAAAGTACGTTCCAGCACATCGTAATACTTGGACTCTCCGTGCAAGAGGAACAAACGGTAATTCATATATACATTACCGATAGCCGCACAAGTTTCACAGTAAGCCGACATATTAGGAAGTTCATAATTCTTTCCGAAAGCTTCCCCGTTGTTTGTCGCACCAATACCTCCGGTGATATACAGTTTCTTAGAAACAATGTTATCCCAAATACGGTCGATGGCATGAATATAAGCAGTATCACCAGTCAAAGCAGCCACATCGGCCATACCAGAATACATGTAAGCAGCACGCACTGCATGTCCTACTGCCTCATCTTGTTCAATTACCGGTTTGTGAGCCTGACTGTATTCATCCCGACGAGAAGTATAGCCACGCTTATCCAGGAAGAATTTAGCCTGGTCCAAATATTTCTGTTCACCTGTTACCAGATACAACTTAGCCAATGCCATTTCTGCAATCTGATGACCTGGCACACGTACCTGCTGCCCCGGTTTGTCACCAATCTCCCGGCAGACACAGTCTGCATAACGAATGGCTATATCCAGGAAATTCCGTTGTCCCGTAGCCTGATAGTGCGCAATGGCACCTTCTACCATGTGACCTAAATTATAGAATTCATGACTCAAATCTTCCACCTTCTCCCAACGTTTACTACCAGCCCATTCATGTGGATGTTTAGGATTCATGGTACGCGAGGTATACAAATAACCGTCAGGTTCCTGTGCTGCAGCCACAATCACCAGTACACTATCAATATACTTTTTCAGTTTCTTATCCGGATAAGTCTGAAGCAGATAGCTGGCTCCTTCAATAGTCTTATACACATCCGTATCATCAAATGAGTAGCCTGTCACCTTATTATTTTCACTCGGATGAGCAGCCATTTCAAAGTTCTTATAGCGTCCGGTTTCTTCACATTTGCTAAAAGCCAATGGAATAGTTACTTCACGGCTGGCTTTCAAACGCTGTCCCCAGAAAGAATCCGTCAGTTTTACCGAAGTAAACGGAACCGGATCAATCGGATAACCGTGTGCAGAAGCCTTCTTCTGCGCGTATGCCCCACCTCCTATTAACGAAAAAAGCAGAGCAGAAATCACAAATTTTTTCATGGTGTTACTCATATTTATAGGTTGTTATTCTCATTTATCTTCCAAGGGAAGTGCCTCATCCCAAATCTTCAACGCATGCAGATAACCGCTAAAAGGCCAGTTTCCCTCTGCATTCTGTCCCAAAGTTACAAATTGTATCGGTTTTATCAGTAACTTAATATCTTTTGAACTGATTAATTGTCCGTTTACATATACATTCTCAATGCGTCCGTCAAAAACGACATAAATGTGTTGCCATTTTCCTTCCAATGACTTAGCCTCTTTATAACCGACATCTTCGTACCAGCCATAATGGTTCAGCATCCCGCAACGAGGTTCTGTACCATTCACCAGCATGATTTTTTCCATTTCATCGTGCGAACTGGTAAAATCGGCTACACATTCATTCTCAGCCATTTCCGGATTCAGCACCCAGGCTTCCAACGTATAAGGAGCATTGTCACGAAGAGTAGCCGGCAAGGTAAAGCTGGAACGGAAGAACTGCTCTCCTTCAAAACGGAAAGCCTTCTTACCTTGCTGTTCTGCGACAATTACCGGAGCCTTTTGAGTCTCAAAATGGCCTTCTACAACTCCCTTATTCGGAATATATCCCACCGTATCACCTACTGCAAAATCATCTGCATCCAAAGATACCAGCAATCCTCTTTTCATCTTATCAGAAGCTTCTACACGTACCAACCCTACAGTTGCATCGTAGGCCTTTTCCGCTTCTTCCTGTTTCCAGTTATAATAACGGAAATTTGTCAATATCAGTTCCTTGTCCTGTGACTGAATAACTACCTTTCCTCGCTGTACATACTTATCTGCCGATTGGGAAATCCAGCGGTTGTTTTCATATACCCAGACTGTAGTTGTATGCTCCTCTTTTGGATTAATAACCGGAGAGATAAATTCCAAGCATGTACCTGGTGCCAACACAATGGCCTCTTGTCCGTCAATACGCTTACGAGAAACTTGTCCAGATTTCAATTGGAAGACACCGCCCAGCATACCGCCGTCGTTTCTCCACTCCGTACCGTTCCAGTCCAAGCCCGAGAGTCCCATCCACAACTGAGGAGATGCCGTTTCAAACTCGCCGAACACTTTAATATTCCACAAAGCACCGGCAAAACCATTTTTCTGTGTTCCCGTTGTGGTTAATCGTACATACCGTGCTTTCACATCACCAAAATCTACCATCGGACTTCCAGCCAGATAATTAGAGCGCTTATCTGCAAAGACATCCCACTTCTGTCCGTCTACCGAGGTTTCAATCACATACTGATAATACGACGTACCATATTCAAATTGTGTCCACACCGTACGGATATTCTCTACCTTCTGCAAGTCAATCTCAATCCACTCCTGCCCCATTGTCCTCGGACGCCACAACGTACCATTGTTATCGTCTACCGCATATTCAGGCACAAAGTTGGCATCATAATACGAAGAAGCTTTGACCGGTTTCCGATAGGCCAGGTTTTTCGATTTCAATATACTCTTGGCAAAGGCTCCCACTCCGCTGTGTGTTCCTTCTATAGGAGCAATAGAGCCATCGGCATTAAATTCCAACTTGTCAATACAAACCTGACGATGAAATCCACGGTTGGAATGAGGATTATCATGACGATGGTATACGATATAATAATTATCTCCTTCCTGCAAAATGCTGTGATGACCCGGTCCGTGTACTGTACCATCGGCGGACGTCTTCAGAATTGTACCTCTATATGTATAAGGTCCAAGCGGTCCTACCGTACTCGTAGCATACTGCACATGATAGGTGCTGTCATGACACGAATCGGAAGAATACATAAAATAATAGATACCGTTTCGCTTCATCACAAACGGAGCTTCAAAGAAATCCTTCACTTCCGTATTAGGAATCAACTTTGTTTCCACAAAACCTTTCATATCAGGTGTCATCTTTCCAGCCCCGCAGCCAAAACCTTTATAGATACCCCATGTACCCCAATACAAATATACCGAACCGTCATCGTCTACAAACGTCTGGCCATCCAGCGTAATGGCATTCTTCACAAAGCGGTCAGGAACCAACACTGCTTCACTTTCTCCCAGTACATTCTTCCATGGTCCACGCGGTGTATCTGCAACTCCTTCATATACATTGCAAGGCTGGCAGTAGAACATACGATACGTACCATCGATATGCTTCATGACATCCGGTGCCCAAATCCAGTGACTATCCGGCCAGTTCATCGACATGATGGTCCAGTTCTCAAAATCTTTGCTACACCACACCTGCGAAGGGCCAAATCCTGCCCCACTGCCATCAGTCGTAGCATAGACATAATATGTATCTCCGAACTTCTTTACCGTAGGGTCTGCAAAATACCCTGGAATAAACGGATTTCCTGCACCCGGAGTATTCCATTCCACCTTTTGTGAATAAGCAGTACTTAAAACTGTACCCAACAATAGACCTGCCAAGACATACCTTTTCATCTTTTTCTTCCTTTCATTATGGGTGCACTTCATTCAATATCGGGATTTCAATCTCATAAAAATACTCCTTCAGCAACTGATACATGTCAGGATCATACGATTTCAGTTTCGTACGACGGTTCATGGCATTGTGTACTTTATTCGGAGTCTCCGAATAACGGTTACAGTTGAAGAACGACTGCACACATTCTGCAAAATATTCTTCTTTATTTGAAATAGCATACGTATCCTTCCATAAGCCCTTGGCAATGGCATTTTGTCTGCACTGCTCCAAACGTTCATTAAATTCAGGCTCTACTCCTACTATACCAATGGTATGGAACAAATGTGCAAACTCATGAATCAGGATATTTTCTCCCACATACTTATCACCCGGGAAAGCCAGCACATTCTCTTCTCCACAGCTGGCCGAAAAATCATCTTCCGGAGCCCCGCCAAAACCTCTGGCACGCTTATTCCAAAAAGCGATATTCTCCGGTGTGTTGCAGATATGCGCATATTCCGGCAAATCACACACTTCTTCATGTTCTCCGATAATCATCACATGACATCCTTTGCTTACCATGTGTCGCTTGATATCCGGACGCTTCGCCAGCATCAGCGATACAATCTCATACGCCTTTTCCAGAGCCTCATCACGTACCTTATCAGATGACACAATATACAATCCGTCTACTTCCAAATATTTTTTATAGAAAGAAGGGATGCCCTTTCCCGCAGGCACAGCCGAAGGTTTCACTTCTGTCACAAAAGTACGTTCCAGTTTCAAAGCAAATCCTCCTCCAGAAGCCAAATGGATAGGCAGTTTGGTGTGGGCATCTACCACAAAAGTTTCCTTCACATAATCTTCTGCCTGGCGAGACGCATTGACACCGTCCTTGAACAAAGTACATTGATACTTCTCTCCTTCACCCAAGAAGGAGAAATCCAGTGTCACCTCACGCTCATCCCAGTTTGTCATACCTCCGATATACCAGTTAATATCTTTTTTGCGAACCGTCACAATCGATTCACCCAGTTTACCTGAATAAATAAAAGTAGAATCTGTTTCCACCGGAATCGAACTGATGAAATCCACACATTCCTGCTCCTTCAAATAATTAGTCGGCGCATCACACAGCATCGTAAACGGAGAATCATGTACAATGTAAGCAGCCAACTGATGACAACGCGTACCCATACTGGCCGGACTAGAATACATCGGCTGGAAATCACGCTTCGACAAGTTCCGCATAGCCCCCGGTGTATAGTCCACATAGCCAGCCATCAAACGGATGTACGGGAAAGTCACGTCATAAAGCGGCATGTTCTTCTCCACCTCACTCCATTTCATTTCTTCCATACCGAACACGCTTTCATAATTTACCACATTCGGATAGGTACGATTCAAACCGGTCGGCTTATAGATACCGTGATAGTCCAATATCAGTTTGTATTCTGCCGCCTTTGCCGCAATACGATAAATCATTTCCACCGCAGTCTGGTCATCTCGGTCAAGAAAATCCACTTTAAAGCCCTTGATGCCCATCTCTGCATATTTCCGGCAAGCCTCGTCCAACTGCGAATCCAACACATTAAATACCGTCCAAAGTACCAGTTCCACTCCCTTGCTCTTTCCATATCGAATCAATTCCGGCAAATCCAGTTCAGGAATCACTGTCAGCATATCCCCACTCTTCGGATTATACCAACCTTCATCCAATACGACATATTCCAATCCGTTCCGGGAAGCAAAATCAATATAATACTTATATGTATCCATGTTAATGCCCGCCTTGAAAGGTACCCCTTTCAAGTTCCAGTCATTCCACCAGTCCCAAGCCACTTTACCCGGCTTTACCCAAGAATAGTCTCCGATACGATTAGGAGAAGCCAGTGCATATACCAGATTATTCACCGGCATTTCTGTATCCTTTTCAGTTATAGCCAAGATACGCCACGGATACGTACGGTTTCCTTCTACGCGTGCAATGTAGTCCTCCGTTTCCGTCACATACTCCTGCTTGCGCCAAGGATAGAAATCCGTTTTTTTCGGATAAGGAACAAACACACCTTTCAGGGCCTGCTTTCCATCCGGTTGCACAAACATTCCCGGATAAGCTTCCAAGTCCGACTCCAGCAGTGTCACCTTCACCTGTTTGCAATCCACTGTTACCGGTAAAAAAGCCAGTTCCTGTGGAGCTTTCGACAACGGTTTCACCTCATACGTATTTTGAAAAGCCATTGCCATCGGTTTCTCTTTATTAGTAGAATACGGCAAATAAGCTGTATAATTCCCGGCAAACCGGAATTCCGCAATTTCATTTGTGATAATCAAATTCTCCTTGGAAGAGGTATAAAAACGATAAGCCACTCCTTCGTTGTAGACACGGAAATACACTCCATACTCACCTTTCAGCTTCAAGTTCATTTCATTGCAAACTGCCTGAAACGACTTGAAGCGATAAAAAGGTGCATCAATGTCCTGAAAAATCTTTTTGGTTTTGGCAGAAATCACTTTTGCCCCACCTGCCAAAGCAGGTGTCTTTCCTTCTCGAATTAACCCTAATCTACTATCAACAACAATAAGAGAGTCTTTATGATATACAGAATAATTCAGTCCGTCCGAACCCGCAGAGATTTCTACTTTCAACTGCTTGTCGGGCGACTGCACCACATATACTTTATTTCCAGCAGCCATCATGGAAAGACAGCCGCAAAGCCATAAAACAGCACTTACGATTAACGATGCATTTTTCATATCATAGAATATTTTTCCAATTGCAAAGAAAAAAGATAAATGAATAACTCTCTGCCATTGAAGTCTGAAACGATAACAATATTATCCCAAAATCGCCCCTCCTGTACTCAGGAGAGGCGATTCTATACTATTTTTTCATCCTATTGGACGATTTTTGCTTGATTGGGAGTCTTTACGAAATACTGATTGAATACGATTCCCAGCACAATCATCACCAGTCCGATGTAGGTAGTAAACACAATCTGCTCGCCCAGCACGACAGAAATGAAGAACAATGACATGAAGGGCGACAAGTAGCACAACTGGTTTATCAATGCCGGATTGGAAGTTTTCCGCATAGCCAGCCCGAAGAATATAAAAGGAATTCCCATTTCAAATCCTCCTACGTACATACCCGACAGCACACCGGTCAGCGAGCTCAGGTTCAATCCACAGAACAAAGCTCCTACCGACAAATAAACCGACCCAAACAAGAAGGTCAGAAACAAAACCACACTACCATCCGTCTGTACTTTATTACGGTTGTTCAGCATCCAGTAAGTAGCCCACAACACGGCACTCAGTGCTGCCAGCAGAAATCCCTCGGTTGATACGCTCATCTCTCCGTTAAATCCGGTACCAATTGAAATCAATGCAACTCCAGCCAAAGAAACAAACATACCGATGTATTTCTTCTTAGGTATAGGTTGTCCGGCAAACAAAGCCAACAAAATCAGCAGCACAATCGGCCAGGCATAGTTAATAGGCTGTGCTACCTGCGCAGGAAGCAAATCGTATGCCTTGAACAGCACCAAGTAATAAGCCACCGGATTCAGCAATCCCAGTCCGGCATAATACAACCATTGTTTCCCCGTCAGGTTTCCAAGTAATCTCCATTTCCGCTGTGCAGTCAGCAACACCGCAAATATCACCAGTGAAGTCAGGCTGGCTACCCACAACATCTCGAAATGCGTCAGATAACGCAAGGCCATCTTGAAAGCCGTAGCCACCGTCGACCAGCTCAATACCGCCACGCATGCACACGCAATCGCTTTACTATCATTCGTCATCTCATTGCCTCCACTTCTTCTGTTGTCAAAGGAATCTTCTTACCCAGTCTCCGTGCTCCGGTAGCCGTAATCAGGTAATCCTCCTCATTACGCAGCCCCGTAAAGTCCCGATAACTTTCCAGTTTCTCATAATTGATGAAATCAGTAAAACGATGCTCTGCTTTCCAGTAATCCATCAGTTCCGGAATAAAATAGATACCCGGCTCAATGGTCAGCACAAAACCCGGTTCCAGCTTACGAGCCAAACGCAACGACTTACGCCCAAATTGCGTACTCTTAGGCTGTCCGTCATAGCCTACCCATACCTCCCCGAGGTTTTCCATATCATGTACATCCAGTCCCATCATGTGTCCCAGTCCGCAAGGGAAGAACATGGCATGCGCCCCCTGTTCTACCGCATCTGCCGGATTTCCTTTCATCAGGCCCAGTCCTTTCAAACCTTCACAAATTACCCGGCAGGACAAGTCATACACATCACGGAAATACACACCGGGCTTCAAGGCATTCACCGCCGCCTGATGCGCAGCCACCTGAATGTCGTAAATATCCTTCTGACGACTAGTAAATTTCTTTCCGGCACAGATGGTGGAAGACATATCTCCAGCATACCCCATGACCGTCTCTGCTCCGGCATCCACCAGCAACATATCCCCGTCCTTTACCGTATGCCCGTGATAATGATTATGAAGAGTCTGTCCGCATACCGTAGCAATGGTCGGGAAAGACAAGTTACATCCATGCGCCTGAGCCACAGCTTCCAATGCCGCAGCCACCTCATGTTCTTTCATCCCGACACGCAGCACACGCATTGCCTCCAGATGCATTTCAGCCGTCACATCACATGCACGCTCAATCTCCGCAATCTCTTCTTCTGTCTTATAATTTCGCAGATTCACGATTCCCTTGATAAACGGAACAGAAGGCATCTCATTTCCCGGCTTCACCCCCAACAGGTCCATCAGCTTCAAGCGATGCTCTGCCCGATAAGGCGGAAGATAATGCACCGTACGCTTCTGTGCCACCACCTTCTCTACATACTTCTTCAGTTCAACCAGTGGCAAGGTTTCCGTCACTCCTACCCGCTGTGCCTTCTCGTGTAAAGTTGGCTGCGTTCCCATCCACACAATATGATCAATGGTCAGTTCATCGCCAAAGATGATTTCACGGCCTTCGTCAATGTCAATCACAGCCGCCAGACCAGCGTATGACAAACCCCAGAAATAGAGAAATGAGGAATCCTGACGATAATTATACGTGTTGTCTTCATAATTCATTCCACACTCGTCATTTCCTAAAAAGAGTAATAAACCAGAGCCTACGCTCTCCTTCAATTGCCGCCTGCGAGCGACATACGTTTCTTTTGCAAACATACCCCAATAAAAATTAGTTCTTTAAATCCGTTCCTTTCAGTCTGATGCGATAAGGCCATTGGGCATCTTTTTCTCCACTTTCCGGTGAAGGATTCATCCAATGCTCCTCCGGTGCTCCCATCACTACGAGCCACAAATATACGAACTTCTCGTTTTCAGGCATCTCAAAAGTGAGTTTTCCTTTTTTATCGGCCGACATTTCACCATATATACTCTTCCCGTCTGCTTTAACGGCTACAAACCCATATCGCCAGCCTGCCTTTTCCGGATGTACCGATACATATCCGCTTTGCTTTCCACTTAATCCTTCAAACTGCAACTCCACCTTTGTTCCCGATTCCGGCACCCTCAGAGGAATGGCATTAAATCCATAATTTTCCGGACAATTTTCGGCTGCCACCTGATACCATCCATCCGATTGGGCTGTCAACTTGCAAGTATACTTATTCGCATAGGGGCGCGTATTCTTCCACACTCTGTCAAAATCCCAGTTAATCAAATGCCGGCAGGCATCAAACATCTCATCACAGAAAGCTTCCTGCGACAATCCCGTCATGCGCTTGTAAGTCATCACCGGATCTTCTCCTCTCTTGCCCTGACGGAAAAGTTCTGCAATAATCGGACGACCTCGCTTCATTCCCCAATATTCCAGAATATACGGTGAATGGTAAATATTCTCTAAGTGCAGATAAGCCTTGTGCGTCAACTTTGTAAAAGCTTCCCAGTGATAACGTTCATCTGTCTGCCAGTCCGGATTTACCTGCCATAACATCCACTGCGATGCCATTTCGAAGAAACCGGAGCCACCCCAGGCCTCTCCTTCTCCGTCACACGAAATTTGTGCCTGAAAGCTGTGTCCTAATTCATGTGCCACGCAGTTCAATTTCTCATCCTGTATACGATTGGGAGCCGCCCATAGTGCACCAATCTGCTGGTCATAATCACCTCCGTAGGCTGTTCCTTCCAGCGAATAATTAATCATCACCATCATTCGGTAACGGTCACTTTTAGAACCTGGTTTAGCAAACTGTAAAGAGTCGCGGAAAAACGTATAGAAGTATTCCAGTTTATCCGTCAGGTTATTCAAATCCACATGCATGTCATGCCCTTCCAATTGAGGAGGATTGGCCAGATCGTTGCCGAAACCTTTCTCCCAGAACACCACCACATTGTCCGTACAGCACATCCGGTGATAGCTCCATTTGGATTCCGGATTCTGAAGGTCCATTCCCTGCAAATCTTTGGGGATATAGATTTCTTTACCTCTCAACTTATTGTTACATAAATCAACGGGACATACCGATTGAGAAAAAGCGGCAGTAAAAACTGCCGCTAAAAAACATGTCCCTATTAGTCGTTTGTTCATTTGATATCAATATTAAAGACTAAAGTTATTACATATTGTTGTCCGCCCTTTGTATAGACCAAGGCTTCTTTCACCATATAATTATCACCCGAAGCTAATTTCCCCGGATATTGCCCGACAGAAAAACTAAAGTTTTTCGCATCATATTCCACATAGACCTTACTGTCATTATCACCTCCCCATCCAATGGGGTTGCCAAGACTATCGAACCAGAACCCGTACCCATTAGCAGTCGTATTATAATCCAAACTACCATCCGGCTTCACAGCAGCAAAAGCTATCTTTCCTTCCTGAGGTTCAGCCTTTGCCGATAACATGTTCGATGTCAGTTGTGAGGGTTGCATAGCAAATGCCTGTGCTATTTTCGTAAGATCTCCATTTTCAGAAATGCTGACAGAAGCCCCATTATAATCAGTATCACTTACAGCAAATGAAATATCATATGTCAGTGTCAAATCCTGAGGCTCTGCATCCGGGTCGATTGTAATATTCCCCAACAAATCTGTATTCTCAAATTTCACCTTATACGGGAACTGCTCATCAGTCAACTCCTTTTCATCCCACGGATGGACCACATAATTCTGTGGTGCAGCCTGCACTATAAAATACAAGCTCTGTGTACCAGCCGGAACAGTGAAGGAAACACGTCCGCTCTTATCGGAATGTGCTTCGCCATACTCCCGACTTCCATCCTGTTTCAAAGCTACAAAACCATACATCCATCCCATATTTCCGGCACTACCTGCCGTATTGTATTTCATGGTTGTACCCTTCACAGTCTCCGATTCCATATATTCACCCGGATCATCTGAAGCCAGTGTTGCACCAGGTTCCAGCCCTACAAAATCAGCCGCTACTACCATATTGCCCGCATCTGGCACATTTAATGGAATCACATTAAAGCCTGTAGCCTCCGGACAATTGGCATAAGCCACCTGATAATATTCACCACTCGTATAGAAAGTAGTATGATAACGTCCGAGGTACCCCTCTGAATACTCACGTACTCCATCAATATCAAAGGTTGCCATCCTGCTGGCATAATCATACAGTTCCTTTTTAGTTTTACTCCAGTCACCATTGCAATACAACCGTGTATAAGCCGAAATGGCATCCTCCGGATAGACAGACTCTCTCCAAATATTACCGATTGTCTCAATACCGTGTTTCATAGTCCAATAAGACTGCAACCAATAACTGGCATAACGCATCCATTCATTTTCAAAATGACGATGATTATTATTCAACCAGACGTCAAAGTTATAAGAGGTAAACATCTCCTCCGGATAATCCTGAAACGACTGCCACTGCGCGCATTGTTCCCAGAAGCCATTTCCACCATTGCTTCCTTCATATCCATAACGGAAACCCGACTTAAGGTCATCATTTCCTCCCTGGCATAACTTATCACAATACACCTGATACTGGAAACTATGCCCGATTTCATGCGCAATAGTAGAACCTACAGGTTGGCATGTACTCGGGTTTACCCACAAGGCCCCGATGGTATTGTCATATCCGGAGCCAGTGGCGAGCCATTCTTCCTGATACAACAAATATATTTCCATCTTATAACGGTCCAAAAATGATTTTCCCTGTCCAGTTTCAGTAAATTTCAGTTTCTCCACATTGGTCCGATAGAATAATTCCGCCTTTTCCAAAAGGTCATCTATATCTACTCTCAAATTAGCAGGTACCGTTTCTGCATTAGGGTCATCTCCAAATCCAGCTTCCCAGAATACGAAGAAATGCTCACTTTGTTTGGAGCGGAACCATGACCATTTGGCATCACTCCGGAGCATATCTATCCCTTCAAATTCAGCCGGCTTGTAATATTTATCAAAGTCCTCTATTTCTGATTCATCCATGACCTGACCATCTGGAATATTCTCTACCGGCTTTTCATCTGTAGGCAATGAATCTTGTTTACATCCCCCCACGCAAAGAAAGAGCCCCAAGAAACTCCAAATGACAAATAATTTTTGAACTATATTTCTCATAAATTCTCAAAGAAAATATAACAAAACTCATCCTAAATGAAGAAACGCATCAAAATAACCTTATCAGAATTTTTCTGAGGTTTCTACCATTTAAGATGAGTTTATATCAATAATACCTAAATTCTTATATTATTGAATAGTCCAAGTTACAATTAAACGGAAGAACTTAGAGGCATCATTTGTATTTACCCATCCTACCGTAAATTGTCCATTAGTACCCGATGGAAGATCTGCATTATAACCAATGCCACATGCTTCATCATCACTGTAATATTCTATGTATGACGCAAAACCATCTACACCCCAATTGATATAATCACCTGCAGCATCCATCCAATAGCCTGGAGCATTGGCCGTATAGTGTTCACCCATATCTTTTACAGCACCTGTAGTGACATCAAATAAACTAAATTTAATTTCATTGTTCTCTGCAGCAGCAGAAATGAAATCAGCGTATGGCATATCAAAAACTGCTTCAATATTTTCCTGATAGTCAGACAGATTTACAGTATGTGCTGCATCTTCTGCAAAGGTTAAAGATAAAACAGCAACAGTCGGGTCCGTCACACTGGCATTCAACGTAAAGCGTACATAATTATCATAATCCGGTCCGTTTTTAGCAAATCCAACTTCTAATGCCAACACCGTACCAGCTGCAATTCCACCTTCCGTTAACTCAAAAACCAACTCCTTATTGGTCTTATCCAACACAACTGATGCTTTGCATGCCGCATCATCCTGCGCACAAGGTTGGTTTGCTGAATTGAAATACCATCCTGCATCATCTTTATTGTAAGCTGTTTTCATCCATTGATTACGTGTCGTATTAATTGGATAGAAAACGGTTTCCCCCGTACTCAATCCATCAATCACAGCATCTACACTCATACCCATTTTTTCTTCAAACTTTGCAGCATAGTCTGAAAGTTTTACAGTATACGAATGTTCTCCATTTACCTCCAAGGCACCAGTAACAGAGATCTGAGCTTCTGTATCAATCTTTAAATAAGGATTCTCATTCTCCCCATATACATGTTTTGAGGTAGCATCATTGTAATCGTCACTACATGCTGTAAATGCGAGCAACGAACAGCAGCAAAATGCTAATAATATATTCTTTTTCATGATAAATCTTTTAAAACTGTTACTCCTATAAAATAATAGTCCAAATCTTCATTCTTAATAACCTTCATTTTGTTTCAGGTTAATATTACCATCTATTGCACTCTTTGGAATCGGGAATATATCGCAATGATTATCATTAATATCTGTTTTACGATCTTTACAGAACCAAGATTTGCCATTGAACACATTCTGTCCGTTCGTCAAACGGAAACGAATCAGGTCTTGACGACGGTGATGCTCTGCCACAAATTCCCATGCCAAATCATCCAGCAATCCACCTAAAACAATATCATTACCTCCGTCTTCAGTAGTTACCCAGTTATCTGTTTCATCTTGTTTAGCAATATTTTCATAATGGCCATATTTATATACACTACCACCTTTCAACTGAGCTACCGTACGAGTTGCCTTATCCGGATCAGTAGATTTAAAGGCACGTTCACGTACTCGAGTTACCAAATCAGCTGCATCTTGTTCGGTTTCACCATTGTATCCACCTAAGCGCAACAGACATTCAGCTTTCATCATCAATACATCCGCATAACGGAAGAAAGGAACATCGTCATAAGATGTACCCCAGTCACCCTCCTTAATCTCATATTTAACCATTCGATAGCCTTCCATCGGATAACAACCAGGATTATCAATACTACGAAGATTCCATGTATAGTCCAAACGAGTACCATCTACAAGAATAGGTTCTCCATATCGGTCAACTTGAGGTCCACCAATCCAAGTATCTGTAAATCGAGTATCATCCTCATCGTATGTATCAAGGAATTGGCTTAAAGCGCCACCTCCACCTGTAGCCCATCCTGTAAATCCAAATGTGGCACGTCCGGCTTCATTCATCCAGAGGTTGGCAAAATAGTTTCCTCCAGCATACAGATATTCAAACGGAATACCAAAGATAATTTCAGAACAATCAGATATATCTTCCTTAAAATTATCCGAATATGCTGGTGCTAATGAGAACTTGTTAGAAGAAATAATCACATTCAATTCGTCAATACATTTCTTATAATAAGAATCATCAGAATGATCATTAAACCATGCGTTATGATTTAAATACATTTTAGCTTTTATCATACGCACAGCATAATTACTCAGTTCATTCATTGTAGACTCTGTACCACACAACTCTTGCACATCTTCTAATTCTCCCATAATAAAATCCCACATCTGTTGGGGTGTAGCCTGTTCAGGCTGCCAACCATCCTCATGCTCAAATTGAGTATCCAAAGGAATATTACGGAAAGCATCAAATAACAGATAATAGTATAAAGCACGATAAGCACGCAACTGAGCAACAGACGACTCAGCAGCTTGAACAGCCTCGTCAGCCAAAAGTCTATTACAAGCATTGATTCCGGCATAAGCATTAGACCACAGTCCACTTAAATGATATAGCTCTTGATGGAAATCGTGCTTATGAAGATTGATATACAAGTCTCCCCATCCTACTCCAATACGAAGGGGAATACACCATAAATCTGTACAAATATCCAAATCTGCATAACCATACCATGCCCAATATACATCACGTAAAGAAGAATAAACAGGAGCAAACATACTTGATGCATCATTTTCAGTAAATTCATACTTTTCGGATGCAATCTGGCTGTAAATTGTTTCGCTCAAATCGGTACAGCTGTTCAAAGAGAACATACCTACACCTATCACAGAGCCCAATAAAGACTTATATAGATTTAGTTTCATATCGCTTCAATATTAGAAAGTTAAGTTTAAACCAAATGTAAACGAACGAATAGATGGATATTTATCACGTGCATCAATACCTGCATAAGTAGGATACCAGTTTGACAACTCCGGATCCAATCCAGAATAACCGGTTATACAGAACAGATTGTCACCAGACAAATAAGCACGTACTCCCTTGATATATTTATTGGTCTTCTTTATCGGGAAGGTATACCCAATAGTAAGATTAGTCAGTTTCAGGAAGTCACCATCTTCCAGATAATAACTAACAAAAGTCTGTGCTTGTGAAGATGACAATGTATATTGTCCGCCGTAAGGAGCATCCTCTACTGACTTCAAACGGTTATAAGCAATCGAGTTGTTTTCGTAGTATGCTCTCGGTTCATTTAAAATCTTGAAACCTAACTGACTAGTAAACTGCATGCTTAAATCCCAGTTCTTATATGTAAAGGTGTTATTCCATCCCAGATAGAATTTTGGCAATCCATTACCTAAATATTGCTTGTAAGCATCATCTGTGGCGTATGCTGTTGTGAACTCAACAACCTCTCCATCAGGTTTTTCAATTAAGAACAAACCATTTTCAGATACACCAACAGATTTCAATCCCCAGAATTCTCCGAGTGGACGTCCTTCTTCCATACGGTGTGTAGTAGTACTAATAGGCTCTCCCAAGCCACCTACATTCTTATAAGATTCTGTTTCATACAATTCATTAGACAAGCTCAACAGTTTACTTTCATTATGTGATAAAGTAACAACCGTTTTCCATTCAAAATCTTTAGTACGTACAGGCACTGCATTAACCGCAATTTCAAAACCTCTATTACGTACAGAACCGCCATTAGCAAAAGTTGTATTATACAAGTTAGGAGGAGTAGGCACACTATAGTAGAACAGCAAATCTGTTGTTTTCTTGTTGTATACATCAATAGAACCACCCAAACGGTCATCCAACACACTCCAGTCCAAACCCACATTAAATTCTGTTGATTTTTCCCATTTCAAGTCCGGGTTAGGATTTGAAGCTACAGAAAGCCCAGGCAACCACTCACCGGAAGCGTTATCATAGTAATAAGAGCTTCCATAATTATATGTTGTTAAAGACATATAGGAACTACTCGGAATTACACCGGTGATACCGAAACCGGCACGCAGTTTCAAGTTATTCAACCAAGTAAGACCTTCCATGAATTCTTCATTGCTGATGGTCCAACCTAAAGAAGCAGAAGGGAATGTACCCCATTTATTGTCTGCTCCAAATTTAGAAGACCCTTCCCGGCGCACACTTACCAGCAGATTATAACGGTTATCATACGCATAACTTACACGAGCAAAGAAACCAATCAAAGTATTATCTTCCGCACTACTACCCATTCCTGCTTTTCCATCCTTCAATGCCTGACCAATACCCAGGTTATACCACTGATAAAAATCTGTAGGGAAATTATAGTTGTTGGCATAGTTTTGCTCATACTTGTAATACTGATAACTATAGCCCACCATAGCATTCATACGATGCTTGCCCACATTCAAATCATATTTAGAAGTAATTTCCAGATTATTCTGATAACTTTCACTGTTTGTATGATAAGCATATCCCGTCCATTCGCTCAACTTGTTACCATAATAATCGGACGTATTATATCCTTTATCGTGAGCTCCAAAACGGCTGGTTGCAAGCATCAAGTTAGTCTGCCAACCTTTTATAGGTTCAAATGTAATATTACCGGTAGCACGAGTTTCTTCGTATGTATAATTACCCAGACGTTCCTCCAACATTCCTACAGGATTGTAATAATAACTAACATTAAAGTCTTCATTATATGTACCATCCTCATTATAAATTGGAGCTGTCGGGTTACGGGCGATTGCCTGACGATAAATATTTGACTGGTCTGTAGCTGTAGCATTGGTTGCACTGTTTTTATGCCATTTTTTGACCATATTCAAATTTACCTTCAACATATCGTTGAACATCCAGTGAGAAACATCAAAACGCATGCGTATATCTTCTGCGTACGTATTCATAATCACACCGTCTTCTTTACGATAAGTAAAATCTGCAGAATAGGTGGTTTGTTTAGTACCTCCTGTAATGTTAAAGTTATGATTATGGGTAAAACCGGTACGACTGATGGCATCCAACCAATCGGTATCATACCCTTTGTCTGTAAAGTTTGTTTTTCCGGCACGTACATCTTCTGCTGTCATAAAGTCCAGTTTCTTGCCAAACTGAGAAGCAGAAACATAGCCAGAATAAGAAGCTGTAGTGTGTGCTTCACGTCTACCTGTCTTTGTAGTAATTAAAATCACACCATTCGCACCACGGGTACCATAGATAGCTGCTGCAGAAGCATCCTTCAATACATCAATAGATTCAATGTTTTCAGGAGCGACTGTACTCAAATCACCTTCTACTCCATCTATCAGAATCAAAGGAGTTGTACTACCGTTTACAGAGATGACACCACGCAAACGAATTGAAGAGGTAGCATTCGGATCTCCTGAACCTTTTGCAATACTCAAACCAGCCACCTTACCTTTAATCAAATCGGCAGCATCCCCTACCTTACCCACTGTAAAGTCTTCTGCTTTTACAGAAGCAATCGCACTGGTCACATCGCCTTTACGCTGCGTACCGTAACCGATTACGACTACTTCATCCATCACTTCTGTATCTTCTTTCAAGGTAATGACAGCCCCCGCCTTCAACTGACTAACAGGTATTTCCTGACTCTTATAACCAATGTAACTAACCTGAAGTATCGCTTTCGCAGAAACATTCAGACTAAATTTTCCATCAAAATCGGTAATCGTACCATTGGTGGTACCTTTTTCCATAATATTCGCACCAATAATGGATTCACCTTTTGAATCGACTACCTTACCAGAAATTGACTTCTGTTGCAAAACACTCTCTACCATCAGTGCTTCATCAGACTCTGCATAAACTGCCATTGGAAGACAAGCTGCAGAAAGCACCACACATGCCGACACTTTAATAAAAGCACGACTAAACAACATGCGATTTAACTGTGTATTCATCTTGTTTGTATTTAAGAGTTAATAAATTACTCTACTTTCCATTCTATAATACCTCCTGACGCTCCTTTCTGAAGCTGTGCCGAGATTTTCAATCCGGTAGTCTGAACCGGCTTGAAATTAACTACGTTGTATTTGTCTTTTTCTACTCCATATTTATCACTTGTTTCTACTTCTTTCCAACTGTTTCCAGACTTGTAATACAGTGTCCAACTTTGCGGTACACGGAAATCACCGTCGTAATGATCAAAATCCAGCCAGTAAACTTCCACTTTCGATACGGTGTAAGGCTTGTCAAACTCGTAGGCCAAAGATTCCATCGTACCATTCTTCAACCACCAGTAGAAATAGGGTTTAGAAGTATCGGAAGAACGCTTCGGTTCCCATTGATCGTTCACACCCCAAGCGTAGGACATTACAGCTGCCGACTCGGGCGCATCCTTCTGGATTGCAGCCTGAATGGTGAATGTCTGTGCCTTTGAAGCAATGGTCGGTTCAGGAGTTGGAGTCGCATATTCTTTTGCTTCCGGAATCCATACTTCCATCTGATCGGCTCCGCGGTTATTCCATGTAGAATACGGAATAGCCTTGAACGCAACGTCTTTCACTGTACCGTCTTTTTCAACTTCCTTTGCGGTACCTTTCAATACCATTACTCCGTTCAACAGATTGGCATCGTAAGAAGCCTCAATCGGAGTGTCATTCGGAATAAATTTATTGAATACGGTACTGTCCGGCTGATCTTTTCCTTCCAGACAGAACATAATCGGTCCACGTTCCAATGCTACCATTCCTCGGTCTACTTCCACTTTATCGTTAGCTTTGATACGGCGAACATCCATCGGCATTTCCAGTTCAATCACATCACCTGCCTTCCATGTACGTACGATGGTTTCGTAGCCGTCACCTTCCGCGCCACGTGTAGCCGAGCCATTTACTTTCAGTGTATATTTCTTGGCCGCATCGGTATAGGCATACAAGTCAGAAGCTACAGGAGCCGCTTTTGTCCATCCTGGGATACGAAGGCGGATGGCAAACTTGCCTTCTTTTTCAGGAGTAACCTTGATGGTTACCTTTCCATTCCACGGATATTCGGTAGTCTGCTCCAGTGTTACCTTATTATCTGCGGTCTGCATTTCTGCCTTACCCTGAATATAGAGGTTCACATAAATGTCATTCTGCTGGGTAGCATACGCATAGCTTGGCACGGAAGCCATAAAACGGGTTACATTACCCGGACAGCAGGCACAACCAAACCAACGCTGACGTTCGTGTTCGCCCATAGATTCCAGCGGATTATCGTAAAAGAATTTATCACCGCTCAGAGAAACACCTGAAATCACACCGTTGTACAAGGCACGTTCCAGCACATCTACATACTTGGAATCACCCGTTGCTAAAAACATACGGTAGTTCCAGTATACATTGGCAATAGCTGCACAAGTTTCACAATAAGCAGTATGATTCTGCAACTCGTAATTCGGTCCGAAACCTTCTCCCTGCGCTCTGGAACCCATACCTCCGGTGATATACAATTTCTTGCTCACCAGGTTATCCCATAAACGAGTCAAGGCATTAAAATAAGCCGTATCATTTGTCAGAGCTGCCACATCGGCTACACCAGAATAGAGGTATCCGGCACGTACCGCATGACCTACGATTTCATCCTGCTGGAGAATAGGCTTGTGGTCTTGGCTGTATTCATTCAGTTTATGACCGTCTGTTCCACGTCCGGTTTCTTCTACAAAATAACGGGCCATGTCAAGGTATTTCTTGTCACCCGTTACCTTATATAATTTACATAATGCCATTTCTACGATAGGATGACCTGAGGGTACATGCTTCTGCCCTTCACCCGGTCCAAATACCTTGCAAACCAAGTCGGCATTCTTGATAGCCACATCAAGGAATGTGCGTTTACCCGTAGCCCGATAATGTGCTACGGCAGCTTCATACATGTGGCCGCTGTTGTACAACTCATGACTGTTCAGCTTTTCCCATTTGGAACGTCCCCACCAGCCAGAAAGTCGGTAACATTTGTTTGTCACGCAGGTAGTCAGGTATCCATCCGGCTCCTGAGCTGCTGCAATAATATTGATTACACTATCCAGATAATGATCAAGCTGAGGATCGTATTTTACAGCTAATGAATAAGAAGCTCCTTCAATAACTTTATACGGATCGGTATCATCAAAAGAGAAATCACCACGATGTTCTCCTTTCTTTAATCCGCCTGCAATGGCGAAATTATCAAAACGTCCATTCTTTTCACATTCCTTAAAAGCGGAAGGAATAGAAACCGTACGGTTTGTTTCAATACGGGGCAACCAAAAGCCATCGTTAATATGCACTTGAGTAAACGGTACTTCCTGAATAGGAGCATCCGGTTGCTGATAGGTCGGCTTGGTGCAAGAAGTTACTCCCAGCACAACGACACCACTCATCAATATCAAAAGCTTGTTCTTCATGTTATATAAATTGGGTTCTTTTTACATAAATTAGATTCTTTATTCGCTTGTTGCAAATGTAGAAGTTTAAAGATTAAAATGATAAAAATATCATCCATTCCGCTATCAAAATAGTCGGTATCTCACGCTCTTTTCAGAATTACATAGCACACTATTAATCAATTAGTTATACAATCGCATTAGATTTTTTTGATATGTTTCAGGATTATTTTATCATCAATCACACCATCCACAATTCATCTCCAGTGTTTTATTGATAATCGTACCATCAACACTTCATGAGAGACAATCTTACATTTCATATTGATGTACTATGCTTCCACAAGTCTCAATAGAGTTTTTCTCAGTTTCATTACGGCCAATCGCCACAAACAAGCAGAACAATTATATATTATGATAGGAAAACAGTCTAACCCTCCCTTCTTATTTCACACATATTTTTCCATTCTTTATGTTTTCCGAAGCAAAACCATACGTTTCCCTAATCAGAGCTCTACATTTCACACAGCAGAAACATAGGGTTTCCTTATGGGAAACGTAAAATACTAATGAATATTTTCCGAAAACGAAAAGTAAACTTACTTAAATCCCTCCCTGCCTGCCACAACTACAAGAAGAATGCTATGAATTAGATCTGTCTCTTATACACATCTCCGAGCCCACGAGACTGCAGCTAATCTCG
>ERZ1027150.436-NODE-436-length-36766-cov-12.879001_pt1 | contig 36766 bp, 28 predicted proteins | sample MGYA00519276_ERZ1027150 | MGnify/ENA primary metagenome ERZ1027150 (study PRJEB26926, sample SAMN06164860) | human gut metagenome | biome: ENVO:00009003; feature: ENVO:2100002; material: ENVO:00002003 | host: Homo sapiens | place: USA | collected 2012 ... | reverse complement strand
AAGAAACCCCTCCCGTATAGGCATGGCTTTCGTTGAAGATTTGTTTTTGGTTCAGGTTAGTCAGATTCCAGATTGTATCACTTTGAGTCTGCTGGTAAACGTCAAGATTCGAATCCTTCTTTCCACGGTCATAATTATAAGAGAAAAAGAAATCCCAATTCTTGTAATTGTAACTTCCGTTCATCTTGTAATTCTGACTAAGATGATTTCCCTGTAGCAGATTACCGCTGACATTAAAGGCAAACCCTTCGCCCAGGCGTTTGGTCTTAATCTCAATCACCGCACGCTGTTCCGAATGATAACGCACCCCCGTATTCGTCACCAGTCTGACAGACTGAATCTGGTCGATAGCCAGATTATCCAGTTCAGTCTGGTCTGTTACTTCTCTGCCATTGATATAATAGGTAGGAAGACCTCTACCAATCACTTCAATGTCTTCACCACGTTTCTGAATGCCAGGTATCTTACAAAGCAAATCATCCAGTGTAGTCTGTTTGGCAAGAATCGTATTGGGCACATCAGCCGTAATGCCTTCCCTATCCAATTTGAAAGGTTTTCGGTAGGCAGTAACCTCTACTCCTTCAAGTTCGGTCTGCGCCAGTTCCATTTTAACTACCGGCAATGTGAGATTCGCATTGACTTGTATACTCCGATACAATGTTTCATAACCCAGATAAGAATAACGGATGATATAGTTACCTCCAGCAAGCGATGTGCCATATACCCCGCAAGAGTCGGATACCGCTCCGGTGACAAGTGTACTGTCTGCCTGATTCAAAAAAGCGACATTCACCATCGGCATCACCGTATTTTCCGAATCGATGATTGTTCCTTTAATCAAATGCTGACCATAAACAGGCAGTATAATTAAGCTGCCTATAACATATAAAAATAGCTTTTTCATAGAGTTGAGTCAATGCTAAATCTTTCATTCCATCATGTTTGTGTTTTATCTTCCGAAGCGTGAAGAATCTACTTCTTTCTTCTCCTTACTGATGCTGCCACCAAAACGGTAGACAAATTTCACTGAAACGGTACGGCTGTACTGCCCCATGTTCAAGTCGATGTGCTGTCCTGCATAGCGGTTTCTCACCTTCATACGCATGGTATCGAACAAGTCAGCACAGTTCAGGCTCAGACTAGCCTTATCCTTCAGGAAATTCCACTGGGCTCCTACATTAACCGTAAAGACCGGTTTCGTATCGCTGATACCGGAAATCATGCTTGAACGGTACATCGCATCCAGATCAAATCCGAGGTTGGAACCTACTGAGAAATGATTCTGCATGGCAAGCATACAGGCCCATTTCTTGCGGTCGAAAGGAATATCCCAGAAGTTATCGCAACGGTTACGGTCATTGACCAACGTCGCATTCACCTGAGAAGACAACCACTCACCGATATTGAACGGAATGTTGGCGCTCATACCGAAGGACTGGTAATAGTTCCAGTTCTGCGTGCGGTACACCAATGCCAGACGGTCTTTTGCCTGATACATATCCATCGTGAAATAATCATTGGTACGCTCGTAGAACAACGACAACATGTACTTCTGCAGGAAAAGATAATTGGCATTCACACTGTACACATTGGCAGGCCGCAATCCCTCGATAGTCTGAATCTCTTCGTAGGCATTCATGTAGGTGGTACTGGTCTGCATATCCCAATAGGTAGGGTAATCTTTTTCCGACGAAACGCCCAGCATGAACGTATGCTTTTCCGACGGCGAATAGCTCAGACTGGCCTGCGGATAGACCGCCCATTTATGATAATTTCCGATAGAATAATACTCACCGGTTGCCGAGAGAGAAAGAGACAGCCCATTTTCAAACTCTTTGTCGAAGCCTCCATAAAAGTTGGTAATCTGCTCATAAAGACGTGAGGAAGAATTGCCCACATCATCTTTTCCTTCAGTCTGATTGAAGAACTGAGCGTTCTTATTGTCCGTATAATCATAACGGACACCGTATTTCAAAGTCCAGTCATTGGCGAGACCATGGCTTTGGTCGGCATATACAGAGAACTTACGGATTTTTTGGTCCGAAGTATAATCAAGCAACTGACGTGTATTGTCTATCAGTTTACTTTCCAGACGATTCTTGTCATTCATGGTATAGTCCGTATAATCCACCCCAAGGTCAAGTCCGAATCCGGAAGAATAGCGGGCAAAAACATTGTGCAGACGGCTGTCCTGCAACTTGTCATTGTGGCTGTTCTGGAAGTTTCCATTTACATCAATCGTACCTTTACCATTATCGGAAAGGGCACCGTTGTAACCTACGCTCAACTCATTATCCTCATTTATCTGATAACCATATTCAGCATAGATATTATGCTTCCAGCCTTTTGTATTGATTTTCTGTGTCTGCGTGATGTCATATACCTTTCCAGCATACGTATGTTGGGATGCCAGATCCATCACCGTCATTATATGCGAATAACCTGGATTGTAAGATACATTCAGCGATGACTTGCCTTTCGTCAGCAGAAAATTTACATTGCCGCTGTAACTGCTGAAATACTGGTTGCTGTAGCTGGCAGACAGCTCACTCTGGATGGTATTGTCGTCTGCCTTTGCCGTTACGATATTGATGGCAGCCCCGCGTACATGATATTCAGGCGGTGTATTATACATCACTTCGGCGGTCTGTACCTGCGAAGCGGAAGTATTCTTCAGCATCTCAATCAGTTGCTCCTGTGTCAGTGTACTTGCCTTTCCGTTCAAGATAACCGTTACATCCTTTGCGCCCACCAGCGAGAGTTTACCGTTCCTGTCCTGCACACCCGGCAACTTACAGATAGCCTCGTAGGCATTGTTTACAATATGCTTTTCTGAAATGGCCGAAATGTCATAATTCAGTTTTCCCTGTTCCACGGTTACAAACGGACGTTCACCCTCGATTACCACTTCCTCCAAATTATAGTCCTTCGATTCCAAAGTAATGACACCGGCATCACGTGCCTGACCCTTCACCTGCCTGGTCTGATAAAGCAGGTGCTGGACGATGAGCTGATAATCCTCCGGTTCCGGCTCAAGCACAAATGTACCGTCGGCCGCAGATATGGTTGCTCCCAGATAAGTTGAATCCGGTAGCTGCATGACGATGGTAGCACCTTCTACTGGATGCTGATTGGTATCTACTATCTTTCCGGTTGTCTGACTGAATACAGATGACGCAAAACCCGCATATATGAAGAGACCTGCTATAAATCTTTTACATTCCATTTATAGGCGTTTAAGACGTTCTATTTTATCAGTTCCTCTAATCTTTGTTTCAACAGCATATTGTGAAGCTGGTTTGCCACAATCTCGCCATTGCTATTAATCAGAATACCATGCGGTATACCTGAGAAAGGAAAATTCTCTTTTATCTTTTCTCCTTCAGTTGTATCAATCAAAGAAGTAAACTTGATTTGATATTTCTTCATGGCCGCCTGAAAATCATCCATATTCTTGTCTATCGAAATCAAAAGTATATCCAATCCTTTCTCCTTATACTGGCTGTAAGTTTTTTCCAGTTCGGGAATTTCCGCAATACAGGGAGCACAGGCAGAAGACCATAAATCAATATACAGATACCCATTTTTAGGAATAAACGAAGAAAGCTTTCTTGTTATCCCATTGGCATCCGGAAACTCCATATCCTTTATCTTTTTACCAATCCTGGCATCCAACTCTTTCTGTTTTCTGTCCATATCCAGGCGAAGTTCATAATACCATTGCACATTCTTGTCAGCTTTCACTTCTTCCGGCAGAGTGGGATAGGTTTCCAGGAAATGAGGGTCATACACAGAACCTATTTCATTGATAAATGTGGTCTTGCCTACAATATTGTGTATATTATCAAGCTGAAACTTCACTTTATATTCTGTGTAGACCTGAGCCAGAGAATCATACACCGAAGTATCCGGATTATCTTTTCCTTCTATGCTCCTGCGATATTCCATCTCTCCTAATTTTTCTATTCTGCGTGTTTCTGTAAGATAAGTATTGTATAAATCGTTCATAGGTGTTCCTGTTACATGATATGCCGAATCAAATGCTATCTTTACCGTTCCTTCTTCAGCAAAGAACATTCCTTTTAACGGATTCAACGTGTCATGTACTGAGAGATAATATGCCACTTCAAAATTAGGTTCAATGCTGAAATTAAATTTTCCATGGAGCAAAGTATCACTAGCGACATTAATCACCGAATCATTCTGAAGATAATACAATTCTATTGGCGTCCCATCCATACAGTTGCTACATACGCCTTCAATATTTACCGTCTTAGGGTTTACACAACTTGCCATGAAGATGGTACCCATGACAACTCCATATAGATTGACAGACTTCATTATTAAAATAGTATTTTTAAGAATAGCCTTCAAAAGTAGATATTATACACGAAACGCCATCCCATCCTTCTCATAAATTATCCTTTCATCAATCCATAATTGTTTAATTAAGTATAAAAGGACTGTTGTCGGTCAATCGCACTTCTCACTGCTTCATCATTCTGACTAAAAATAATACGTTAATGAAGCTACAAAAGTCCTGAACTTAGTATCGGGATTATGCTGATAAGTTTTGGTCATGCCCCAGTCGTATCCGATGGCAATCTGTACATGGCGGGCTATCTCTACCCCGGCACGAAAGCCTACTCCCCAGTCAAAGCGCGGCATCACTCCCTCCTTAAACATATTATGTGAGGCTACTGTAACAATATCCTGTTCTCCCGGAAGACTGGCTATTTGCTTCATTTGACCAAACAAACCGACATTAAAATAAGGTCCGGCAGCCAGAAACAAACTGACATTTCTCCCGACTTTCAACTTATAGCCTAAGTGAATAGGAATATGAAGATAATAAGGCGTACTTTCATATTCGTAGGTTCTCTCATTCATTACATAATAAGGAACACTTTTCCAACCGTATGAGGAAATCATAAGCCCCATATCTGCATACAGCCCTTTTGCAGCCTCCCAGAAGGCATATTCCCCTTTCAGTCCGGCTTGAAAACCAGATCTGGAAATACTTTCTTTCGTGGAATTATAGTTATACCCTCCTGAAAGTCCATATCTGAACTCCTGTGCTTGTACACCTACACACAATGATACCACCACTACCAGCGTAAATAAAAAATTTTTCTTCATAAGTCTATATTTTAGTTTGTAAATAAAATTCTTCTTACTCTTTCGGATTGCTTATCCATTCACTTTCATACACATTACATCCTCCTAAAAGGCCGATGCCGTTTTCCACATTGGTATAGTGGCTACGGATGGGAGCAAGCCCGTATCCTCCCAAATCATTATTATTTATACGATTGAGCGACTTCAGGTAAGTGTACATTTCTTTTGACAATTTGTACAAATAGATTTTAAACTCAATGGTTTCTTTCTGTTCTTCATCTTCATACCCGGCGTCATAATAGGTATCTACCTTCAATGTATAACTTTTCCCGTTTACCTTGCTGTCATCCCAGATATACAGATTACGGTAATATTCTTTCGATATATCGAAAATGTCATCAAATCCTGTCTTTTCCGAAAACAAAGGTTCGTTGTCTAGGTTAAGGTCTACAGAAGTATATTTTATGGTATCCGAATCTGAGTTTTCAGGTTGTAAAAACGCTGTGCTGGCCTTTTTTATGACTCTCATTCCATAATAGTCCTCTGCTCCGGCAGGGTCTGTAAAAGCAATACGGAACTGTATTTTCCTGCCGTATTCCCCATCCGTCAATACAACTTCCGACTTATCCAGTGGAAACGCCTGCGGTATCACCGTTTGCGACTTGGTAACCGGCAGCTCGGGATAAGACACTTCCATACTAATCTTATCATTTTCTTTTAGCTTTTCCACTACATAATACGACCGGGCTGGAAGCAAATCGGTAGAGACTTCTGTGTAGTGAATCTCTTTCTCTTCTCCGTTCAACCTAAATACAAGGAAAGGCTTACTGTCTGTGTTTGTTCCCTGATTGTGAATCACCCTGCTTCGTGCCACCTGTATCAGCGTCGTATCGCCTAATGTAGAAGGCATACAGAAAAGAACGATTTTGCTCTCGGCATCCACCTCAGTCAGGCTGAACTCATGCGTACAAGATGGTAGCACAGAAATTAATAAGGCTATAAATAAAAGTCGGTATGTCATACGGATTTAAAATTTAAGTGTATAACTGAAAGAGGGTATGATAGGAAATACTCCGTGCGCTTTCCCCACAAACGTGCCGTCCGGATTTTGCTGGACAGTGGCATAGAGCGGATTCATCCGGCAATACGCATTATACAAGCTGATATTCCAGATACGTTCGAAACCTCTTTTCGTGGTTTTGCGGAAATTAATCCCCAAATCCAGTCTGTGATAGGCCGGAAGGGAAACATTGTTGGGCATCTCATAAATCATCATCCCTTCATTTACCTTCTCTACTCCCGGAATAACGGGAGCATCTACCAGCTGTGTCGGAATGGTCATGCGATTCCCACTATGATAATTCCATGAGGCGTATACGTCAATCCTTTCATTAAACTTATGACCGATATTGACAGAAAACCGGTGCCGGTTGTCAAACTTATCCGGATACCATGAAGAATGGAAGTCAGGGAAAAACCTCTTGCTCCACGAAAGTGTATAGGAAGCATCGACCGAAGTCTTTCCGTTAGTGTAACGGAGGTCGGTTTCCATCCCGTAAGCTTTTCCTTTCCCTGTACGTACCTCTTCCTCCCATCGGTCTGCCATCGGATTCAGCATGCCACTATTGCCATCATATTCTATCAGGTTGTCCATGGTTTTATAAAACCCTTCCACACTCCACCGGATGTTATACGGCAATTGGGTATATACTCCCACTGCATATTGGCGTGCTTTCATGGGAGTGATGCGGGCTGTAGAAGGCACCCAATAGTCAGTCGGCAAATTCAAATAGGTGGCCGAAAGCTGATGCATGATCTGGTTCATTTCGGTGTACGAAACTTTCAGGCTGGCTTTGTCGCATAACCTGAGATTGATTGCCGCACGTGGTTCTATCGAATGATATTTCGTACCTGATATACCAAACAGCGTATAATGTAACCCTCCATTCAGTTTCACACCTTTACATAACGTCATCTCGTCCTCTGCATACAGCGTAAACTCATTGCTCTTGTACCGGCTATCCACTTTCTCGGTCAACTCATCTTGCGATGTACTGTCATATTTCGAATAATAATTCTGGGGCACAAACAAATGGCGTATATAATTGGAGCCAAAACGGATGTGATTCCAGGAGTTTGGACGATAATCAAACTCCATCCGGTAACCGAAGTCATTGATGGTGGAATGATTGTTCTGCTCTTTTACAATTCCACCCTTCGTTCCTTCGATATATCCCAAGCGTTCTTCACTCAAATAATCGAACCTGGAACGATTATGAGTATAAACTCCTGTAATATTGGCAAACATGTTGTGCGAGAAAATGTATTTCCAATTGGCAGATGCAGTGAAGTTACCCCATTGCAGATTGAACTTGTCTATGTTGGTAGGTTCTGGGTCAAACAGATATTCTTTATGTCTGAACTTAAAAAGGTCATTCCCTGAATAAAGACTGATATCCGCACGACTTTTTTCGGAGAATACGTGAGTTACTTTCGCATTGATGTCATGAAAAGCATATCTCACATTTTGCTTGTTCCGGCGACTGGTATTCATAATGGCAATAGCCGGGGCGGTAAGCAAGTCCATCCACGTACGTCGCATGGCGACATTGAACGAGGTACGGTTCTTCACTATCGGTCCTTCAAACTGTATCCTGCCCTCCAGAAGCCCAAGCGTAAAACTGCCATGATATTCCTTCATGTCGCCGTCATTCGTACGCACATCAACCACCGAAGAAAGCCGTCCGCCATAACGAGCCGGAAATCCACTTTTATAGAAATCTATATTCTTGATAATGTCTGTATTGAATGCAGAAAACAACCCTCCGGCATGATTTACCTGATACAGTGGAGTACCGTCCAAAAGAAACAAATTCTCATCATTGTTTCCACCATGTACGTACAATCCAGAGATAAGTTCAGTCCCGCCGGCCACTCCCGACAAGCCTTGAAGTTTCTTTACCACATCGGGCGAGCTCATAAAATTGTTTCCATTTACAAAGTCCTTCGCCGTAAGCGAGACTTTTCCAGTCTGAGTGGTATGAAGAGACGAGTTCAAATCAGCTGTCACCACCACTTCATTGAGCTGGTAATCAGACTTCAGAGTTATATTCTTTGATTTGTTTCCGCCTAGCGTAACATCTTCCAGATGTTCTCCACTGCCAATATGCGAAAACCGGATTTTATGCCTTCCCTCACTTAACGTAAGGCTATAAAACCCATGCTCGTTAGTCAGCGTGCCCACATTCGAAGTCATGTCCCATACGGTTGCATTTATCACACTTTCTCCATTTTCCTGATAGACGTATCCGCTTAACGTATAAGTCAACAACTTTTTAAGGATGACATGACTGCCATCTATTTCCCACTTGATACTCGTATGCTGAAAGAGGGTTTCAAGGGTACTTTCCAAACTGACCATACCAAGTTTCTTACCAGTATACGGAATATCAAGCCTGATAGACGCATCATACACAAAGCTGACAGGGTACATCTGTTTCACCTGCTCCATCATATCTTCCAGGGTAACCCGATGCTGTGCACATAAAGAAGAAGCATCTACCAAGAAAGCTAAAATCAATAAGGATATGATTCTTTTCATCGCTCTTTCTGCGTTATTTTTATATCCAATGTCTTTTCAATCAATGCGATGATTTCACCTAAGTTGTCCGTCTTGAATTCACCGGTAATTGTCCTCTCATGTTCCGACGCATACAATAGTGTGCCATAATAGAGGGAAAGCTCTTTCAGTACCTCATCAATGGGCGTATTCCTGTAAATGAATTTTCCTGTAGCCCAAGCCAAAGGATTTGGAGAAACAGCATGAACCACCACAGGCATTTCATCGCCATGTGTCAGCATGCCACACATGTCTTTTGTAAGGACAATTCCATTTTTTCCATACCTTCCTTTAAACACAACTTTACCAGATTTTACATACACACGGGTAGCCGTATCCTTTCTGCATTCAGTCACCTCAAACTCGGTTCCAAGTACTTTCACCTGAGCGTATTCAGTGGTGGCAATAAAAGGAGACAGCGCATTTCTTCGGACACTAAAATAAATTTTTCCTGACATGTTGACTTCCCGGTTAGCTTTTCCATACTTATCGGTGTCATATTCCAAAGTCGCCCCTTGGGAAAGTATAGCCAGCGTGCTGTCTGGCAGAAAATATCTTGTCACCATCGCATCTGCCGTAATTGACACAGTATGATGCTCCTTCCGGCTTAACAAGGTATAGCTCACCACACAGATAAGGATAGCCGCAGCGATTCCTGAGAAATAAGCCCAAAATCCGCTTACTTTATTTTGATGCGCTATACCTGTTATTTTCTTCAGAGCCTTTCTTGTATCCAGTTTCCCATCTTCGTAATACCGAAGGACAAACTGGAGTTTTCTTTCTTCTTTATCTTTCATGACTGAATGTGTTTTTAGCTAAGACTGAATGAACTATAAAAACTACTATGCCGAAACCAAAAAATTATCCGAAAAAGAACAGGTACACCTTCCTCACACCTTCCTTCAATGTTTTAAGTGCTTTGCTCATCTGGTTCTTTACCGTATTGACAGAGATATGCAGCCTTACGGCTATTTCTTCATATTTCATACCATCCCTCTTGGCCAGCAAAAACACCTCCTTGCATTTTTCCGGTAAAGACTCTATAGCAGTCCAGAGACGAGCCTCATCACAAGACCATTCTTCACACTCCTCGTCCGACAAGGTTTCCTCAAGATCTGAAGGTTGCACATTACAATCTATAAGTGAACCCTTCTTCAAGATATCTATACAGCGGTTTCTCACCATAGAGTACAGATAAGATTTAAGACCATTCACTTCAAATCCTTTCTCTCTCCTTTTCCACAATTCCATAAAACAGTCCTGTACCGCATCTTCTGCATCATCTATATCTTTCAGATAATGAAGTGCAAACAGGCAGAGCGGACGATAATATTGAAGGAAATTATCTCTGAAAACTTTTGTATTAGTGTCCATATTCCAGTACGATTGATAGATATGCATTTTTAAGAAAACCTGGAATAGCAGATTTACCACTATAAACAAATCCGTCTTTTATTATATTTAAACACAACAGACTTATTTTATACGTTTTTTATGTATCAGAATCTTACTGGCTTTTAAAATCAAAAAGAGGGCCGATTTCAATTTGCTGATTGAAATCGGCCTCCTTTCATAAGACTCATATTAATAACGAAATCTTTCCCACACACGACACAACAACGACTCAATAAAGTAATGGGTACCTAACTATTCATAGATTCTCCCCATCCTTAAACTCTTCCCACTTCCTGACCACCGTATCAATGGAAATATCCAGCAATTTCATCTGGCTGAACAGTTCCGGCAGGTTTTCTGTCATAAACTTCAGGCTTCGGGTCTGTTTTATCTTCTCCAGTGCATCAGTAGTTACAAAATACCCCAGTCCTCGCCGGGTGTAGATAATCCCCCACTGCAACAGCAGGTCGTAAGTCTTCACCACGGTATTGGTGTTGACTTCGAACATAACGGCCTGTTCTCGCACACTGGGTATGCGATCATCTGAATGATACTTTCCAGCCAGTATCTCGTCGCAGATTCGTTCTGCCATCTGCAAATAAATGGCTCGGTCTTGCTTGAAATCTACCATCTTACTATCTAAACTCCAACTTTCTAAAACCTTTATAGGTCATGACAACAGCTACTATGCTCCAAACCACAGAAACAATCGACCATGTGTATTTAATGATACTTTTGGGAGCACCTAATCCATACATACACAATACTGGCAACACATAAGACAAAACACATAAAACAACTATCAGCCAGAACCGGGTTTTGCTGTATTGTTTCCTCAACATAACCACCAAAGTCCACAAGGCTACATAAAAAGCAATCACCACCTGCAGCATAAGTTGCTTAAGTCCATAGCCTCCTCCCAAAAAGAGAAGAACCGATCCGTCCGTTTCCTCCGTAAAAAACAATGGAATAGCCAGTTGCATAAAGATATTCGATAATATCGCACATCCCAACAACATCACCGTACCTATCAAAAAAGTACTGAAAAATAAACTTACATATTTTTCTGCCAATGTGACCGGAAGCATGAACTTATTTATCAGACCTCTGTCATTCCGCATATTTTCCACCAGGCTCCAGAACGTAAAATAATAAGACAGAAGTATCAGCAATTGCTCTATGAGCGACAAGCATTCTTTCAAACTATCTCCTGACACCAAGGCACAAATCACACAGATACTAAAAGAACGTAAAAACAAAAGCTGGATAAACGCTTTCTTTTTTCCATAGCAGAACATTTCATTTAACTGAAGCAGACTAAACTTCCACATTTCTTTCACTGCAAAACTTTTCATATCCTTCCTCCTCCCTTGATTAATGCATTAAACAGCAGTTCCAAAGACACTTCCGTATCCATGTTTTCCTGCTTATGAGTGATTACATGGTAACCTTCGGCACAAGCTTCTGCATATAGCACTCCTTCTTCATTATTTTGGATTCCGAACGAATACCGACTGGCGATTTCCTCCAAAGAAGCCGCATACACAGGAGCATCCTTTCTTAACACAATCACATCGGTCAACAGATTTTCAATGTCCTGCACAATGTGTGTAGACAAAACCACTATCTGATCTTCACGGACATGCTTCATCAGTAACTTACGAAACATCTTTCGTGCCGGAATATCCATTCCGTTGGCGGCCTCATCCAGTAATAGAACTTTCGTTCCCAGCGACAAGGCAATACTGAATGCCACTTTATGTTTTTCTCCCAACGACAATTTGTCCAAATGTTCAATATCCCGCCGTATTTCAAAATCGGCCAGACACTCATCCAGCACTTCTACACGAAATTTAGGATAGAATTTGGAATAAATGGCAAGAAAGTGTTCCAGCCTCATATCCGGAAAAATAAAGTCAGCTGGCAACATGAATACTTCCCTCAAAGTTTCTACTTCCCTTTTCCGGGAGTTGCGACCGTCTACATAAATCTCACCGTCGTGAGCAAAAAGCTTACCAGCAATCAGTTTCAAGAGCGTGGTCTTGCCTGAGCCGTTCATTCCCAGCAGGCCATAGAATCGTCCTTCTTCCAAACGGAAACTCAGATTGTTCAACACATTCTTATCAGACTGATACCCAAATGAAACACCGATTAATTCTACCATAACCTTACAAAGTAAAAATTGTTATACTGTACCATCAAAGTGGTACAGCAAAAATAACTTTTTTTCTTGAACAAACAAATGGTTTTACGGAATTTATGATACAATATCCAACAAGCCTCAGCACACTTTCTACGTTTCCATTCCGTGAACCTTACGTTTCCCGATGCGAAACCGTACGTTTCGCATAAGGAAAACATACGGTTCCACTCCGGGAAACGTAAAAGACTTCTTTTCGTCCGAAAGTATTCGCTTTGATAATTCCAGCTATTTTTCGTAACTTCGCATGTTCATCTAACAAGAAAAGATACATGTCAGAAAATGATTTTATTACCATAAAGGGTGCCCGGGTGAATAACCTGAAAAACATCGACGTACGTATTCCACGCAACAAACTGGTAGTCATTACCGGCCTGTCAGGTTCGGGAAAGTCGTCGCTGGCATTCGATACGCTGTATGCCGAAGGGCAAAGACGCTATGTGGAAAGTCTGTCTTCTTATGCCCGCCAGTTTCTCGGACGTATGAGCAAACCAGAATGTGACTTCATCAAAGGAATTCCACCTGCCATCGCCATTGAACAGAAGGTGACGAGCCGCAACCCGCGTTCTACCGTGGGTACCTCAACGGAAATTTATGAATACCTGCGCCTGCTTTTTGCACGGGTAGGAAAAACGTATTCTCCCGTAAGCGGACAACTGGTAAAGAAGGACAGTGTGGAAGACATTGTGAACTGCATGCTGTCTTACCCGAAAGGCACACGCTATACCGTACTGACGCCTATCCTTCCCCGCGACGGAAGAAGTGTGGCAGAACAGCTGGACATGGATATGAAGCAGGGCTTTACCCGACTGGAGGTGGACGGCGAAATGGTACGCATTGAGGATTATACCTACAATGAGAACGACAAGGTGTATCTGTTAGTGGACCGCATGAGCTGTGATGATAGCAAGGATGCCATCAGCCGACTGACGGATTCTGCCGAGACGGCTATGTACGAAGGTGACGGCACATGTATGCTCCGTTTTTATTTGTCGGATGACACCCGCCTGCATGTATTCAGCACGAAGTTTGAAGCCGACGGTATCAAGTTTGAAGAACCGAACGACCAGATGTTCTCATTCAACTCTCCGCTGGGAGCCTGCCCTACGTGCGAAGGCTTCGGAAAGATTATCGGTATCGATGAACACCTGGTGGTGCCCAACCGTGCGCTGAGCGTGTACGATGGTGCCGTACTTTGCTGGAGAGGTGAGAAAATGGGAGAATGGCTGAACGAGTTCCTTCGGGAAGCGCCGGCTCATGATTTCCCTATCTTTGCCCCCTATTATGAACTGACACAGGAACAGAAAGATTACCTCTGGCACGGCCCAAGAGAGAAGGTCTGCATCGACTCTTTCTTCAAAATGCTGGAGGAAAATCAATATAAGATACAGTATCGCGTGATGCTGGCCCGCTACCGGGGAAAAACGACTTGCCCTACCTGTCACGGAAGCCGACTGAAAAAGGAGGCCAGCTACGTGCGAGTGGGGGGAAAGAATATCTCGGAACTGGTGGAAATGCCAATTACCCAATTACAGGAGTTTTTCCGTACGCTCACACTGGATGCACACGACACTCTCGTGGCACAACGTCTGCTGAGTGAAATCAAGAACCGTCTGACATTCCTGTCGGATGTAGGATTGGGTTACCTGACACTGAACCGGTTGAGCAACTCGCTTTCAGGAGGTGAAAGTCAGCGAATCAATCTGGCCACCTCGTTAGGAAGCAGTCTGGTAGGCTCATTGTATATTCTTGACGAACCAAGTATCGGTCTGCACAGCCGTGACACTACCCGCCTTATCAAGGTGCTGCGCCAGTTACAGCAATTAGGAAACACGGTAGTAGTAGTGGAACACGACGAAGAAATTATCCGTGCAGCAGATTATATCATCGACATCGGTCCGAAGGCCGGACGACTGGGCGGACAAGTGGTGTATGAGGGCGACATGAAAGACTTACAGAAGGGAAGCGACAGCTATACCGTGAAATACCTGTTAGGAGAAGAGACCATCGACCTGCCTGCCAGCCATCGTCCGTGGAACAATTACATCGAAATCAAAGGAGCACGCGAGAACAACCTGAAAGGCATCGACGTGCGCTTCCCACTTAACGTGATGACGGTGGTGACGGGTGTCAGCGGTTCCGGAAAGAGTACGCTGGTACGCGACATTTTCTACAAGGCTCTGAAGCGGGAATACAGTGAATCGAGTGAACGCCCGGGCGAATTCATCTCATTGGAAGGAGACATCCGTCAGGTGAACGATATCGAGTTTGTGGACCAGAACCCTATCGGAAAGTCTTCCCGAAGCAATCCGGTGACTTATGTCAAGGCCTATGATGAAATCCGCAAACTGTTTGCCGACCAGCCACTGGCCAAGCAGATGGGATACAGCGCAGGCTATTTCTCGTTTAATACGGAAGGCGGACGTTGTGAAGAATGCAAGGGAGAAGGTACGGTAACGGTAGAAATGCAGTTCATGGCCGACCTGGTGTTGGAATGTGAGTCGTGCCACGGCAAGCGCTTCAAAAACGACACGCTGGAAGTGAAGTTCGAAGGAAAAAACATTTACGACATACTGGAAATGACGGTCAACCAGGCCATCGAGTTCTTTACGGAACACAACCAGAAGAAGATTGTCAAGAAATTGCGCCCTCTACAGGATGTGGGACTGGGTTATATCAAGTTAGGACAGTCTTCGTCTACCCTCTCGGGAGGAGAAAACCAGCGCGTGAAACTGGCGTACTTCCTCAGTATCGAAAAGGCACAACCTACCATCTTCGTGTTCGACGAACCGACAACTGGCTTGCACTTCCATGACATCAAGAAACTGCTGGAAGCTTTCGATGCCCTCATCAGTCGGGGACATACGCTGGTCATCATCGAACACAACATGGATGTCATCAAATGCGCCGACCACGTGATTGACCTCGGTCCGGAAGGTGGCGACATGGGAGGAAATCTCGTGGCAGCCGGCACACCGGAGGAAGTGGCCAAATGTGCAGCCTCCTATACGGGACAATACCTGGCAGAAAAACTCAATCAATAATCTTAACGAACAGACACATGACTCAAACTCTTGAAACCTTATACAGCCAGTTCACCGGCCATGCTCCGGAAAGCGTGGAAGCATTGCCGGGAGCCGGCTCCAACAGAAGCTACTACCGCCTGAAGGGTACTCCGACCCTTATCGGGGTATGCGGTACTTCACGCGAAGAAAACGAGGCCTTCATCTACCTGTCGCATCATTTTCAGGCACAGCATCTTCCGGTACCGGTGGTGCATGCCGTTTCCCACGACGGGCTCTGTTACCTGCAGGATGATTTAGGAACAGATTCCCTGTTCCAACTTATCGCACACGGAAGAGAAACCGGAGAGTTTGACTCAACGGAAAAGGACTTGCTGAAGAAAGTCATCCGGTTACTGCCCCGTATACAGTTTGAAGGAGCACAAGGACTGGATTTCGGGAAATGCTATCCGGCGGTAGAGTTCAATCACAGAAGCATTCTGTGGGACTTGAACTACTTTAAATACTGTTTTCTGAAAGCTACAGGAGTAGAATTCAGAGAAGATTTATTAGAAGACGATTTCGAAGCCCTTTGCCAGACACTGACAGAGAGCATGGAAACCCAACCGGTATTCATGTATCGCGACTTCCAGAGCCGTAACATCATGGTGAAGGACGGAGAGCCTTACCTGATTGACTTCCAGGGAGGACGGAAGGGACCGCTGTATTACGACGTGGCTTCTTTCCTCTGGCAAGCCAAGGCCAACTATCCGGACAGCCTGCGCCAGGAACTGATTGACGAGTACCTGGAAGCCCTGCGCCCCTACAAGCAGATAGAAAAGAAAGCATTCCTGTTCCGTCTGCGTCATGTCGTATTGTTCCGCACACTACAAGTACTGGGAGCTTACGGTTTCCGTGGCTACTTCGAGAAAAAGGCTCATTTCATTGAGAGCATTCCTTTCGCCATTGAAAATCTGCGCCAGTTATTGCAGGAGGGTTTTCCGGAATATCCTTATCTCTGCGAAGTATTGCAGCGCATGACAGAACTGAAACAGTTTGCCGCTGCACGCAACCGCCGTAACCTGACGGTCACGGTGATGAGTTTCTCTTACCGGAAAGGAATTCCGGAAGACGAAAGCGGAAACGGTGGAGGATACGTGTTCGATTGCCGCGCCGTACACAACCCCGGACGCTACGAGCAGTACAAATCACTTACAGGACTGGACACACCGGTCATAGAATTTTTAGAGAAGGACGGAGAGATTGCAGAGTTCCTTCGCCATACAGACACACTGGTGGATGCCCACGTGCAACGTTTCCTGGAACGTGGATTCTCACACCTGATGATTTGCTTCGGATGTACCGGAGGACAGCACCGTTCCGTGTACTCAGCCCAGCACACAGCAATGCACTTGTATGAAAAATATAAAATTAATGTACACCTGATTCATCGGGAACAACAAATAGACCAATTACTGAAAGCCAAATGAAAGCCATGATATTTGCTGCCGGACTGGGCACCCGGCTCAAACCGCTGACCGACCACATGCCCAAGGCCCTAGTACCAGTGGCCGGACGTCCCATGCTGGAACATGTGATTCTCAAACTGAAAAAAGCGGGATTTACTGAGCTGGTCATCAACATTCACCATTTCGGGGAACAGATTATCGATTTTCTGAAAGCCAACCAGAACTTCGGACTGACCATTCATATCAGCGACGAACGTGACAAGTTGCTAGACACTGGAGGTGGTATCAAAAAAGCGGCAACCTTCTTTACGGGAACGGAACCGTTCTTGGTACACAACGTAGACATTCTGTCGAATGCCGACCTGAAAGAGGTCTATGATTTTCATCGAAAAAGTCAGAATCTGGCCACACTACTGGTCAGTCCGCGCAAAACCTCGCGCTACCTGTTGTTCGATACAGATAATCGTCTGCAAGGGTGGATCCATAAAGACACGTTGCAAACCAAGCCAGAAGGTTTTGTGTACGAACCGGGAAAATACCGCGAATATGCATTCAGCGGCATTCATGTGATTTCACCGGAATTGTTTCACTACATGGAGGGAGAGGCATGGAACGGCAAATTTCCCATCATGGATTTTTATCTGCACACCTGCCGACAACTCCAGCTCGGAGGATGCATCAAAGAAGACTTGCAACTGATTGACATCGGCAAACCGGACACGCTGGCCCGGGCCGAAGAATTCCTAAAGGATTAATACCAGGTAACTGAACTACCCGTGTTGCTTCGCTGATCCCATTTCAGGGCATCGGTCAGCATACTGGAGTTGGCACGGATAGAGAAGTTATAAGACGTAAACGGACCGAACACCAATCCGCAACTCATATTAAAGCAATGCAAGTCACGGGTAATGTTCAAGGTTGTCATAGACATTTCCTTGGAGGTAAAGTCGTATCCGGTAGAATAAGTCATATTCCAACGGCTACCAATCTTGAAGTTACCCGACACATTCAAAGAATGAGTCAATGAATACGGATAACGCATGGTCTTGATATTAATGTCCTTTGAACGGTCTTCACGAATACTGTAGCTATAACTCAAGCTGACACTCCAAGGTAATTTGAAAGCCAAGTAACCGTCTGAATCGACAGAAGCTTTCTCCGTCTTTCGCATGTTGGAGTTGTTATTCTGTTCTTCCGTTTCTTCATCTGTCTCCTCATCTTCATCACCTTCTTTTCCCTCTTTATCCTTGTTCTTTTCATTCTCATCTTTCTTTCCGAAGAGTTTCTTGAAAGTGTCGTTATTCAAGGTATAAGAGAATGAACCACTGTATCCCTGGAAACGTCCGAAACGTCCGTAAGACCATTCTGTACGGTCGCCCACCACTACATTACCATTCTCATCGAATTCATAAGCATACGTAGCGAATGAGGCATTCATATTAAATGTATAGCTCTTGGTCAGCTTCAAACGAAGGTTCATGCTCAAGTCGCTCCACCGCTTGTTGGCCACATCGTAAGAAAGAGAAGCTCCCAACTGGTCAATCAAGCTGATTTTCTTATAGCCGGTAGTATCCTTGTCCGATTTCATCTTCATCTCAATGTTATTATCCACTGAGAAACTAATATTTTGTGACATATTCTTTCCCGGATAGCCATACACAGCTCCCTCGTAAGGCGAGTATTCTACGGTACGCACCTCACCGTCTTCATCCGTATAAGTATAGGTATCGTAATAGCCATAACGTGATTTTCCGAAGTCCGGCGTATAAGTATAGCTGACAGTCGGTGTAAAGACGTGACGAATCTGAAGCTCCTTGCTCTTCATGAACAAAGGCTTGTACATACCATACAACTTGGTATTCATCTGCAAAGACAGGTTATAATCATACAAACGATTGAACCCGTTGATAGTATCTCGTTTCACATGGTCAGTAGAAGTCGGACTTGGGTCATAGCTCTGCTTTACTTTCCGCAAATACCAACGCTCCGTATAATTGAACGAAGGAACGATGTTGATGTACTTGAACAAATTGAAAGTAGCCGAAACCGGAATCTTGTGCTGCATACCGTTTTCCCACTGTGTCAAAGGTGTCTTAAACAACAAATTATCCTTTGTACTGATGGAGTTGGTGATACTTCCGGTATACTGCAATGAAATCTTTTCGTACCAGCGTTCATCTCCTGCCGATTTTTTACGTTTAAACGGATAAATACGGTTCAATGAGATATTTACGTCCGGAAGCGTCATGCTCAAAGAAGAGTCACGCGTATTCTGCGTGATATTGAATGCACCTGAGATATTCAATCCGATTTCCGGGAAATTACGCGAGTAGCTCACACTGGAAGCCTTGGTATTCTGAGAATACTGCTGCGGATTATACAGACTGGTCAGACTAGAACGGTCGTAACTACTGGTAGCAAAGTTCACACTGGCCGAAAACGAACTGTTCGGATTGGCCTTGGCATCCTGCCGGTGACTCCACTGGATACGGAAGTCTTTCGACACAGAATAATCAGGCATGTTCTTCTCACCCGTTTTTGTCACCAGATAACTGGCGTTGAACGAACCACTGAACTTATAACGCTTGTTATAGTTAGATGCAGCCGACAAACCCCATGACCCTTTCGTAAAGATTTCTCCCAATACTTTCAAGTCCATCTGGTCGCTGATGGCAAAATAATAACCACCGTCGCGCAAATAGAAACCACGATTCATTTCATCACCATACGTCGGCATAATGAATCCGGAAGAATAACTACTATTAAACGGGAAGAAACCAAAAGGTACAGCAATGGGCAGAGGTACATCTTCTACCACGAGCTGTGCAGGCCCGAATACTACGTTTTTCTTCGGACGTACCTTTGCCATGGAAAGTTTCAAATAAAAATGAGGATGTTCGTGATTGTCACAAGTAGTATATTTACCATGACGCATGTAAATTTCATCGTTTGCCCCTTTCTTTCCTTCCTCACTGGTGACATATCCTTCACCCTGCTGTGTGACAATACTATTGATGAAACCCTTCTTGGTCTTGAAGTTATAGCGCATGATTTTAGATTCATACGGCGTTTCTCCGTCCTTAAAAATAGGCGAGCCCGTTTCCACTCCCGTCGTATCGGTCACTCCCTTAGCAAAGACGGTACTGCTGTCCATATTCATCGTAATCACTGCAGAAGTCAGCTCAATGTTCTGGTAATTCACTTTACCTTCTCCATAAAGATGTGCATATCCATCTTTTGTAAAGACAATAGAATCGCTTGCCTCATAAATGACCGGCGCATCCAGCGGTTCTTTTTTCTTTGCAGTATCTGCAGCCAGAGAGTCCATTCCCAACGAATCCAAGGCCAGTGAGTCCCGATGAAGGGAATCGGTCTTCTCTCCTCCCCGCATACGTTTTCCTCTCACCCGCTGTGCTTCGGCATAGAATGAGCAGAAAAAGCCAAAAACAAACAGAGATAGCAGTAAATATGTAGTTCTTCTAAATGATGTCATCACCGTCTTTTTACGCAATATGCGGTGCAAAAGTAAGCATTATCCTACAAATAAACGCCAACGCTTTCTTTTTTAATGTATTTTTAGTTCTACAAAAAGAGTTCACACCAGGCATCAAAGCGTGTCAAGCCCTCTTCCCCATGCTTTTCAATGCTCTTTCGGGCCTTCTCCACACTCTTTTCTTTATCTAATTTAGTCTTTGAATAAAACTTGTCGGCAAAACAGATAATCTGTTCTTCCAGACTGACAGGAATCATTTCACGATGCGGCACCGGAAGATCACGTTCTATAATCGCCTTTAGGGAAAGTCCCGCACCTGTATGACGCTCACACACCAGTGCATGACGTGGATAGCCTTCACGGGCTACCAGTTCTGAACCTAAGTATCCATGACAAATATAAGGATACTTTCCAAAACAGAAAATACCATCTGCATCCGTCATAAAAATACCAATATCATGAAGCATGGCTGCCTCTTCTATAAAAGTCAAGTCCAGATTCAGTTCCGGATGCTTACGTGCCATTTCCAAGGCTTTATCTGCTACCGAACGGCTGTGTACTAACAAAATATGTTTTAACTCATTATCTTCCGGATAATATTTGTCAATCAATGCAAGTGGATTCATAAATAAATGTGGCTATATTTGTAAAAAGTATCACAAATCTACAAAAATTCCATGAGTTACACGAAAAGAATCTTTTTGAAATACATTTTAGGTGTATGTATAGGCTGTTTTATAGCTTTTCAAGGACATGCCACCGTACGCAACGGAGCCGACCAACTGGAAAAACTACTTCCCTTGCTTGAAGGGAAACGGGTTTCTCTGGTAGTAAACCATACTTCTCTTTGTGGAAAAACACACCTGCTGGACACCCTGGCCAGTCAAATAAAAATCGTGCGTGTATTTGCTCCAGAACATGGATTTCGAGGAGATGCAGATGCCGGAGAATACATTCAAAACGGAAAAGACTCCCGTACTGGTGTACCCATTCTTTCACTCTATGGAAAAAACAAGAAACCGCTACCTTCACAGCTGACCGGCACGGATGTAGTGGTCTTCGACATACAAGATGTAGGAGCCCGCTTCTATACTTACATCAGCACCCTTTATTATGTAATGCAGGCTTGTGCCGAGAGCCAAAAAGAGCTGATTGTACTGGATCGCCCCAATCCATGTGACTATATAGACGGTCCGGTCCGGGAAAAAGCATACAAAAGTTTTGTGGGTATGCTCCCCATTCCCTTGCTTCATGGGTGTACCTTAGGCGAAATGGCCGGAATGATTAATGGAGAAGGCTGGTTAGGTAAAGGTCTGCAATGTCGTTTGCTGGTAATTCGGGTAGAAGGATGGAAACACGGACAGCCTTACTCTCTTCCGGTGAAACCTTCTCCTAATTTGCCAAACGATCTTTCCATTGCGCTCTACCCCTCACTCTGCCCTTTTGAAGGGACTTCCGTAAGCATCGGCAGAGGTACCACCTTTCCTTTCCAAGTCATCGGCTCCCCGGCACTAAAGGATTTATTCCAGTTTCAGTTCATCCCACGCTCTTTAAAAGGATTCGACAAGCATCCACTTCATCAGAATCAGGCTTGCTTCGGCCTTGACTTGCGTACAGAGAAAGAGCTGCCTCAAGGCTTTTCCCTAAAATACCTCATTCAGCTTTATCAGCTTTATCAAAAGCGGTATCCGGATGCAGAAAAGCGTTTCTTCAGCCGTCCCCAATGGTTTGACCTGCTAATGGGCAACTCACAGGTACGCAAGGATATACTTCAGGGAAAAACGGAATCCGAAATACGTCAGGCATGGGAGAAAGACTTGCAAGCTTACCGTTCCCTACGCGAAAAATATTTATTATATGAATAAAAAACAAACGGACAGCAGGTTGCTTCTTTAAAGACTCCTGCTGTCCGCTTTTCACTATCTTAATCTGCGCGATTATTTCTTTTTCATCTTCTGCATCATACCAGCCATCTTGCTGCCAGTTACCATCTTCATCATCTTACGAGTCTGGTCAAACTGCTTCAACAGGCGGTTTACTTCCTGAATGCTTGTTCCGCTACCCTTTGCGATACGTGTACGGCGTGTTCCATTCAGAATCTCCGGATGAGTACGTTCTTCCGGAGTCATAGAATAAATAATGGCTTCAATGCTCTTGAACGCATTGTCGTCGATATCAATGTCCTTAATGGCTTTTCCTACACCCGGAATCATGGAAGCCAGTTCCTTCAGGTTACCCATCTTCTTAATCTGATGAATCTGAGTCAGGAAGTCATTGAAATCGAACTGGTTCTTCTGAATCTTCTTCTGCAAGCGTTTCGCTTCTTCCTCATCGTATTGTTCCTGTGCACGTTCTACCAATGACACAATGTCACCCATACCCAGAATACGGTCAGCCATACGAGCCGGGTGGAACTGATCTACGGCATCCAGTTTCTCACCGGTACCCACGAACATAATCGGCTTGTTTACTACCGTACGGATAGACAGGGCCGCACCACCACGGGTATCACCATCCAACTTAGTCAATACTACACCGGTAAAATCCAGACGTTCATTAAACTCACGAGCTGTATTTACCGCATCCTGTCCGGTCATGGCATCTACCACGAACAGCGTAGCATCCGGATTGATAGCTTTCTTGATGGCTTCAATCTCGTTCATCATCTGTTCATCAATAGCCAGACGTCCGGCAGTATCGACAATTACCAGGTCATATCCTTTTGCTTTTGCTTCCTGAATGGCATTCAAGGCAATCTGTACAGGATCTTTGCTGTCCAGTTCGCTATATACAGGAACTTCTACCTGCTGACCGAGTACTTTCAACTGCTCAATTGCAGCCGGACGATATACGTCACACGCTACCAGCAAAGGTTTACGGTTTTTCTTTGACTTCATCATACGGGCCAGCTTGCCAGAGAAGGTAGTCTTACCAGAACCCTGCAAACCTGACATCAAGATAACAGCCGGACGACCTTTCAATTCGATTTCGGCAGTATCTCCTCCCATCAAGGTAGTCAGCTCATCGTGTACAATCTTCACCATCAACTGACTGGGTTTGACAGCTGTCAATACATTCTGTCCCAGTGCCTTTTCCTTTACCGTATCTGTAAAGTTCTTTGCTACTTTATAATTCACGTCCGCATCCAGCAATGCACGACGTACATCCTTCAAGGTTTCGGCCACATTGATTTCGGTGATTTTACCTTCACCTTTCAATATCTTAAACGACCGTTCCAGTCTTTCACTTAAATTATCGAACATATATGTTGCTTTTTATTTATTATCAAAAATTTCCAGCGTGCAAAATTATAAAAAAATCAGTATGCTCAAATCTTTTTGTTCTGCCATTTTGCTTTTTTCAGATAAATGAGACTGGAACCTAACATCAATACGTAATAAATCACTTCCGTAGTGAAGCATACATCCACCGGAGCCTGAATCACCATACCAACCACAATGATATAAAGCGAATAAAAAACTTGCACAAACACTTCCAATACCAATGCAGCCTGCGTATTGCCCGTTCCTGATATGCCATTAAAGTACACATTGGCCAATGAAGCAATCAGCATGGCCCCGCATACCACGTACAAGGCCGACACAGATTCTACCAATAAGGCTTCTTCATTTGTATAGACCGACAAGATACTTCCGGGAAATGCCACACACAAACCAACGCACACTACCATAGTTAGAAAGGATATCCGGGATATTTTATGCAATAAGGTGACTACCCCTGATGAACCACTGGCACCTATCAGATTACTCACTAGTGTATTGGCTGTAGTGGAAAGTGCCTGCACTGGTATTAATAGCACCACATACACACTTCGAACGATATTGGCCACCGCCAGCTGCCGCTGTCCGAGCCGTTCAAGAGCCATAAAAAAGACAAACCAGATAGCCATTGACAGAAAGTACTGTACCATCGTGAAACAAGATATGCGAAGGATACGTAATACCATACTTAAATCGAACTGCCCAAAACGATTCAATCCGTATTTTTTCAGGTCTACTTTATAATAGGTATAAAGCAAAAAGAAGAGCATCGAAGAAGCTTCAGCTATAACAGATGCCAAGGCGGCACCACGTACCCCCATTTCCGGTAAGCCTAATTCTCCAAATACCAAGGCGTAATCAAGTACCACATTCACCAAAGCCATTACGACCGCATTCATGGTCAGCACTTTGGTACGCGTAATGCCGATATAAAGTCCACGAAACATCACGTTTACAAAAGCAAAAAGGAATCCCCAGATACGCCAGGTGAAAAATTCGTAAGTAGCCCCGTAAATAGAATCTGAAGTAATCAGTAACCGAATCAACGGAGCAGCAGAAAAATACATCAGTATCAGCAAACAAACCGCCATACCGAAACTGAAAGCCGTTCCCTGCCACATAATAGGGCCCACTGCCCTATAGTTTCCTTCACCATTACGACGGGCTATCAGAATCTGAGAACCGACACTAAAACCAAAAGCAATGGTATAGATACAAATGTAGAGCAACCCACCCATGGCAGCTGCTCCCAAAGCGACTTCGCCCACACGCCCTAAAAAAGCTGTATCGGTCACATTTATCACATTTTGCGCCAATAAGCCCAGAAAAATAGGATAAGTAACACGCCAGATTTCCTTATTGGTGTACATACTTCAAAACAATAAAAATGATTGGGAATTGCATACTTTTGCAAAGATACACTTTTAAACCAGAACTACACAAAAAGCGCTTAAATACCTCCCCAGTCACTTAGTTTCAAATAAAACAATTTCAAATAGAATAATTTTTACTCATTTCGTTGGTTAGTGTGCAATTTAACGCTATTTTTGCAGCCGATTTTTAATAAACAACCTACAAACGAATGAAAAAACTTCTTTTCATCAGTGCAGCGACACTGTGTATTTCTTTCCCGACTTTCGCGGGAGACTATCTGACCAATACCAATCAAAATGCCGCATTCCTCCGAATGATAGCCCGAGGAGCTTCTATCGATGTGGACGGTGTGTACAGTAACCCTGCAGGACTTTCTTTCCTTTCACACGAAGGATTTTACCTGTCACTAACTGGACAAAGTGCCTACCAGACCCGTGAAATTGACGCTACTTTCCCACTCTTTCAGCAAGCTGACGGAACCAATGGTAGCCGATTGTATAAAGGAACGGCCTCTGCCCCCTTCATCCCAAGCTTTCAAGGATTATACAAAAAGGATAATTGGGTAATCTCTGCCAGCTTTGCCATTACGGGTGGTGGAGGAAAAGCCTCATTCAGCAACGGTCTTCCTATGTTCGATGCATTAGCTATGGGAATGATTCACCAGCAAACTGGTGGGCAAGTAACTCCCCAGATGTATGACATCAACACAGCCATGGATGGAAAGCAATACATTTACGGAGTACAATTGGGATTGAGCTACAAAGTCAATGACTGGCTGAGTGTGTTTGCCGGCGGCCGAATGAACTACGTAAAAAGTGGTTATGAAGGTTACCTGAAAGCCTATATGAAAGAGAATTTAGGCGGAGCCCAATTGGCCAACCTCGAACTGGACTGCGACCAGAGCGGATGGGGACTGACTCCCATCATTGGTGTGGATGCTAAATTAGGGCGCTGGAACCTGGCTGCAAAGTATGAATTCAAGACAAACCTGAATATCGAGAACCAGACTCACACGCTGGAAGTTCCTACAGGTACTCCAGAAGCGGTGATAAAACCTTATGCAGACGGAGAACAAACTCCCAGCGATATTCCTGCCTATCTGAGTGTAGCTGCCGGATACGAAATTTTGCCCAACCTTCGTGCTTCCGTAGAATATCACTTTTACGATGACAAACATGCAGGCATGCTAAACGATCGGCAGAAAACTCTCAAGCATGGTACTCATGAATACCTCGCCGGTATGGAATGGGATATTACCAAACGATTGACCGTCAGTGGTGGTTTCCAAAAGACGAACTATGGTCTGAGCAATGATTTCCAGACTGACACCAGCTTCTCATGCGACTCTTACTCATTAGGATTTGGCGCCAGAGTCAACCTCACACAAGCATGGAGCATCGATGTGGCCTATTTCTGGACACATTACAACAAATACACCAAAGAAACAGACAATTATAACGGTACGGGACTGAAAGGAACTGATATCTACAACCGTACGAACAAAGTTTTCGGATTGAGCTTGAACTATAAATTTTAATAAAATCCCTCTTCTGGCTTTTCATTTACACAAAAAGATGAGAAGCCAGAAGTTTATCTAAAAAAAATATTACTTTCTCTTTCTTATTAATAAAGAAAACAGATAGTTTTTGTTATTTTTGTCAAGTAAAACCTTACACTAATTCTCAAAAATTAAACTATGAACAAAAAACTATCATGGCTATTGCTCTCCACTCTATTGGGAGGAGCCGTACTGACTGGATGCTCAGAAGAAAATCCGAAACCAACAAACGGAGAAGGTGATCAAAATCCTACATCGAAGAATCCCACAGAACTCTATTATGCCAACATGTTCGGCAAGGATGCTATGAGTACCTACTATTACTGGAATAAGGAAATCAGTAGTGACCTGAACAATTGGAATATCGAGACCAATAACGATCCTATCGGTACCGTTGACCGGATCAGGTACCACCAGGGAGATAAATACATCGACAAATGGTCCATGCTCACAGACGATATGGCCTCCTTCAGCAGCAGTGTGGAAGGTGTTTCTACTACATTTGGATGGAATCTGACTTTTTACCTAGTAGAACAAGAAACAAATCAATACGTAGGAGTAGTAAATTTTGTCCATGAAGGAACTCCTGCTGCAAAAGCGGGATTAAAACGAGGAGACATTATTCTTTTTATAAATAATGAAAAAATCACCCCAAATAACTATACGGATTTATACTACAAATCCGTCTTGAACGTTTCCCTTGGAGCATTACAAGGAAATACCATTGTCAATCAGAATAAATCGATAGAACTAACAGCAGTCAACATGTACGAGAATCCCATCATCTGTGACTCCGTATATGAATTCAACGGAAAGAAAGTGGGCTATCTGGCTTATACCAGTTTTGACCTAAAATCCATCGATCCACTGATTGAAATCGGGAAAAAGTTTAAAGCTGAAGGCATAGAGGAACTGGTTTTAGACCTTCGATACAATGGAGGAGGTTATGTTATCACAGAAAACGTGTTAGCCTCCATGTTTGCTCCGCAAGAAGCTGTCAGCAGCAAGAAAGTATTCGAAAAAGAAATATACAACAGCTATCTGAGTGAAATCTACCAAAAACAGGGAGAAAGCCTGGAAACTCGCTTTTCGACAGAATTTAATTACCCAGAAGTAGAAATCAATGCAAGTACCAAAGATGCTAACATCGGATTAAAGAAAATCTACGGATTAATCAGTTCTGGATCAGCATCGGCCTCCGAAGCACTGCTGGGGGGATTAATGCCCTATACCGATATCCGACTCATCGGTACACAGTCACATGGTAAATATTGCACCGGGTGGATGCTCAGCGCAGAAGATATGTACGAGAAATGTCCGCAAGAACTAAAGAACTGGGGGATTTACGTGATGGTCAGCATTTACCAGAATGCCGATGGAAAAACTCCATGTATGCCTGATGGACTTATTCCAGACATCCAAATTGAGGATGACCCCATACAACCTTATCAAATAGGAGACGTCAATGAACCTCTCTTAAAACAGGCACTTATGGAAGCTGGACGTTCATACGAAACTGACGGTATACGCAGCCGTAGTGCAGCTTCCCCACACTTCCAGGTACTCCCGACTGTAAAAACACCACTCTTTGGAAAACGTATTCAATTAACTCCGTCTTTCGTTTCTTCACATTCCAAATAACTACTCAATAAAAATTCGCCAGATTCCGCAAAAGAATCTGGCGAACTTTTTATTGACTATCTATGCTTCAACGTATCACTCATCCCATACCAAATAAGCAGACACCAGCCAATGATTCAATTCATCTCTATTTACAGGCTGTGCTTCAGGTATGCTGACAGTAAAAGTATGCTTTCCTGCTTGTAAACCCGTAAGTTCAACAACTTCTGGCAATACATCCGATCCTGGACACCAGTTAGAACGGGATAAATCAGAAGAAGCCAGTGGCTCCTCTACTTCCTTTGTCTTGTAGCCTTCTTCACTAATATAAGCCGCCAGACGTTTGATAAGCCAGACACCTGTAGCAGGATTGAAACGACGGAAAGAAGCACAGTCATCTCTCCAAGGAACAAAGCTATAAACCTCCTTTCCATCCACGGAAAGGATATTGCGCTTCTGCACAAATTCATCACCTCCAGAATGACCTCCATGACCGGTTACAATGTATTTCAAGCGAACATTCTTCGCGTTCTTCGGAAGCACAAAATCAGCAGAAACAGATTTACGGGCAAAAATATCCGGATAAGACTGACCGATATAATATACCGTGTTCATCAGCGGTTCTACATGACGGCGGACAAGCTTTTCACATGCAACCGGAGTCTCCTTGATTTTCAGTTCCATGCTAGCTACATAACCTTCTTTTGTCCATGTGTCAATAAAGATACCAACATACACTTCACCTTTAAGGGCCGAATATAAATCTGTAATGTCCTGCTCCCACTGCACACATTTCTCCCACTTAGGAATATAAACCGGACGACGCTTACTAGACAAAGAATCATCTTCCGCGCTGAAATGCCCTACCCCGAAAGGTGTCATGAAACGCATCAGCTCTATTGTAGGTAAATAGTCCTTTCCCGGTACTATTCCAATCATATTTTCCAGTTTCAAGCTATCAATTTCTGGAAACTTTTTCTTACCCTGCGCAATACTCAACAAATTCACAGCTGAGCTCTTGGGAAGTACAAAACAAGAACCAGACTTATCCCAACGATCTCCATTAGAAGCCACAGTCACCTTCAAGCTGACCGTCACATCCCGCTGGTAATCGGGAATCTGAATCATCTTCAAAATAATACGACCGTTCACCAGATGAATGACTCCATCCGCACCCGCTGCAGAATAACCTGCATACGTATCTGGTACAAAATGAATATTCTCCTTGTCAAATACCGTCAAATTCAAATCTCCTTTTGCAGGAAGTTCCTTATGTCCTGCCGCACATACGTTCAACGCCACGAATAAGGAAACAAACATACTAACTATCTTCATAATACTCATTTTATTATTTTGCAACTTCAAAACCTCTTTTATCCAAGTAAGCCTTAAACTTATGCAAATACTCTTCGTCCGGCCCGTCAAAGAAGGAAACCCCTGAAGCTCCATTATTGAAAGCCTCGTCCAATGCCTGCTCAAAAGTTTTCTTAATATCAGGGAACATCAATCCGGCATAAATTTTGGCCCGGCCATTAATCGTCTGTACACTTTCCTTCACCGAACGTCCAATCCACTCCGGCCCTTCATAATAAAAGCCATTGTAGATCATCGGGAAGTATGCATCGAGCGACCACTGTCCCCAATCCTGACGCACCATTTTGCGAGCCATAGAAGGTCCCGGGAATACCGCGGCAGAAATACGTTTGCCATCTGCCTTGATGGTCTGCGTAATCTTATTGACTACACGCGTAATAGCATCCAGACGGAAATTTATCCATGACTGGTCTTCCATAGGATACTTCAATTCCAGCGGGTCTTTACCGGTCTGCTCCTTGAACATCTTCCGGCATACCTCACAGTAACAATAATCATATTCCGGCAATTCAGAAGTCTGCTCAATACCATAATTCTTCCACAAGCTTACCGGTAACACTACATCCGGGAAACGCACATAATCCAAATGCACTCCATCCACATAAGGCAGATTAGCCTCTTTCAGGTAATCAGCAGCCAAGTATTCAGCCACCCCCTCATGATTCGGACACAAGAAACGGTAATAATCCACATAAGCAGGTTTGTCATAGCATGACTCCCCTTTGCGGTTCACGGCAAACCAGTCGGGATGTGTCTCACGCACTTCTCTGCGGTTCATGGTCCATTTCCAATAATGCGCCTCCAGACCCGCTTCCTTACACATCCGGTAAGTAGCCTCATCATAGCCTTCAAACATTACTCCACTGATGCCACATTCTTTCATCAGAGCAAAGTATTTCTTATAGTACGCATCTCCCTTTTCCTTATTAATGCGCATCCATACCCAATTCTTTACCTGACGGGGAGTAATGGCTTCACGAGTAAACCTACCGTTATGGTCTACCACATAACGCACTTTTTCTTCAGGCACGCTCACCGACATACAGAATGTACGCTGTGTAGCCTCTACCAAAATTTCAGCACCAGCAGGCAAGTCCTTCAACTCCGCCTCGGTCAGGAAGAAATTCTCTTTGGAACGAATGTAGTTTTTCTCTTTGGCATAATTATCCAATTGTGCATAGAACATAGCCCAAAGCAACTTATAGGCAGCCATATTGTAAGGATACTTGAAGGAATCAGTACCCTTTCCTACCACCTTATCCGAAAGATACAAGAACCCCCATCTGTCGGGCATGTGCATATCGATGCGCCCGGTAGGCATCCATACCCAGTTTTCTTCACGCTGTCCGGGCTTCAACCACTGCACACGTGAGAAGTTGATACGCCAGCAGTTTCCAGCCCGAGCCGGGTTGGAGAAATTCACTGTCAACGCTTTATGAGGAATAGCCATTTCCACGCTCCACTGTTTGTCCTTATCTTTCGACTTGTTCAAGGTTCCTTCACGATGAATAGCCAGCTGAAGTCCCGGACAATCCCATTGAATCATAAAATTACCTCCCGAACGGTAAGGTTTGTCCAACATCAAGTCAAAAATAACCCCCTTCGCATTGGTTTCTATTTCAAAGTAATTCTGCCCGTCACCATCCGGGTCCAGGAAAACCTCAAAGTCATTGTCATAATAGATAATTGTATCTCGCTGACTGAGTTTTGCCTTGATATCATCCTCCTGCAACACGGCTCCTACATAGAGATAATTATCATCCCACAACATTTTGGCAGAAGTATCATAGCAGGGTTTGGCAAATCCTTCCCCACTTATATCTACAAAAGCAGAAGTGGACTGCGCTTTTTGCCAATCTACCTCATTCAGCTTTCCATCTATTTTAATTTTTCCATCCACACGATAACACACATAACCTTCTGGAAGCGTCAGCACACGTTCATACTTTTCGTATAACCCCTGCCCCCAGAGCTGTCCTACCATTGCAAATGCAAACAAACTACCTATCAATTGTTTTCTCATAATCTGTTTTTCCATTAATTACTTTCAATAACCTGTCCCGCTCCCCGATATAATTTGACCGGTCCATCCAATAATACAGCTATTACCGTAATCTGTGAATCAAGAACATGATCGGGCACATCAATATAAAGATTACCAGGAACTTCACTCCAATAGTTCTTATTATATACCTTATAAGACAACATGGAACCATTACCTACTACCCACACCCGGTTGACTTTATTCATCAGACCTTTCACTTCAATGGGACCATTAGGCTTATAGGGCAAGTAGAGATACAAAATATCCCCTCCTTTATTCAGGGTTGTATATCCCTGGAAGTGTTCTGTTGGAATTCCTGCACGAGTATCATAAATCGCCTCCTTGTGCTTTTTCGTCCAACGCCCGAACTCTTTCAAAATAGCTACCTGCTCTTCTGGAATTGTACCGTCCTCTTTCGGTCCGATATCCAGTAACAAATTACCTCCCATGCTCAGGCAATCCACAAAAGTCCGTAATAAAATATAGGGTGATTTATAGTTGGAATCTGTATGTTGGTAGCCCCAAGAATCATTCATGGTCATGCACAGCTCCCAATATTTATCCTCAGGACGCGCAATAGGAACACCTTGCTCTGGCGTAGCATAATCACCATATCCCTGAATACGTGAGTTGATAATCACATTCTTATTGTCCGACCGAAGCAAATCTACAATTCCTTTAGAGTTCCATGCCTCTGCAGTCTGTTCCCAGTCGCCATCAAACCAATACAAGTCAGGCTTCCAAGTCTTGTTCAACTCCGCCAATTGTGCCATATTAAAATCCACGAAGCGCTGCCAACGTACAGGGTCATTCGTATAACGTACTTCCGTACGTGTCATGTTCGGATAATCAGGATGCGACCAGTCCAATAAAGAATAATAGAATCCCAACTTCAATCCTTGCTTGCGGACTTCCTTTACAAATGGACTGATTAAATCTCTTTTAGCCGGTGTACATTTGACCGTACTCAGCTCACCCGCTTTTGTATCCCATAAAGCCATCCCGTCATGGTGCTTCGTTGTAATCACCGTATAGCGAGCCCCACTTTCTTTAATCAATTCCACCCAAGCCTTAGGGTCGTATTTTGAGGCAGTAAAACCATCTTTTTGACTCATATATTCCTCATAAGGCAGGTATTTATTAAAAAAAGACCAGCTTTCGGAAACTCCCTTCACAGAATAAATACCCCAATGAATAAAAATACCCAACTTGGCATTTGAGAACCACTCCATCCTTTTTTCCTTCTGAATGTCTTGCTGTCCTTCTTCCTGCGTCTGGCTCATAACAGGAACAACCGCACAACAAAGAGCTGTACATAAAGCTATAATTTGCTTACTTAGCATATTGATAAATAAAATATTAATGAAATGAAACAATTAAATCAGACAACCCGCAAGGGCATACATAGTATTCAAAAAAGCAATCAAAACATAAGGTTAAACAAGTATCTATCTAAATCTCAAAAATATTCCATATATTGCAAAGATAATAAAATCTCTCACATTTCCATTACAATATAAGAAATATAAGCACATAAAGCTCCTTAAAGGACACAAAAAAACTCCGCTAATTAGCGGAGTTCTAAAACAGAAGCGGAAGCTGGGGGATTCGAACCCCCGGTACGGTTACCCGTACGGCAGTTTAGCAAACTGCTGGTTTCAGCCACTCACCCAAACTTCCAATACTTTCTTTGTGGAAGCGTTTTCTCTCAAACGCGGTGCAAAGATAAACGGAGTTTTCGACCTGTGCAAGCATTTGAAGCTTTTTTTTCATACCTTTTTCTCACCCCCGGATATATCTTTCTGATAATCTTCATCCTATCTGTCTTTTCAAATTTTCTTTCCGCTTTCCTGTTTTCTATCAAAAGGAATGATTAAATTTGCAGGGAATTTAAAAACCTATACGAAGCAGAAATAACAGAATGATAGAAAAGCATATCGTACTGGAGGACGTAGATCCTGTAGTTTTTTATGGTGTAAACAACACCAACATGCAAATGATCAAGGCATTGTTCCCCAAACTGAGAATTGTGGCACGAGGAAATGTCATCAAGGTTATGGGAGACGAAGAGGAGTTATGCGCTTTTGAGGAAGCTGTCCTCTCGCTGGAAAAACATTGCGTGAAATACAATTCCCTGAACGAAGAAACCCTTCTGGACATTATTAAAGGAAAGAAACCGAGAGTAGAAAATGCAGGCGATGTCATCGTTTTCAGCGTAACCGGCAAGCCCATCATGCCAAGAAGTGAAAACCAGCAGAAGCTCGTCAAGGAGTTTGAAAAGAACGATATGATCTTCGCTATCGGTCCGGCCGGTTCAGGAAAGACTTATACCGCCATCGCACTGGCTGTAAGAGCTCTCAAAAACAAGGAAATCAAAAAAATCATCCTCAGCCGTCCTGCAGTGGAAGCAGGTGAAAAACTCGGCTTCCTGCCGGGAGATATGAAAGAAAAAATCGATCCGTACCTGCAACCTCTTTACGACGCCCTGGAAGACATGATTCCGGCAGCCAAGCTGAAAGAATACATGGAACTGAATGTCATCCAGATTGCTCCACTCGCCTTCATGCGCGGCCGCACACTGAACGACGCTGTCGTTATTCTGGATGAAGCGCAAAACACCACTCCCCAACAGATCAAAATGTTCCTTACACGTATGGGTATGAACACCAAAATGATCGTTACCGGAGATATGACACAAATCGACCTGCCTGCCTCACAGACTTCCGGTCTGGTACAGGCCATCAAGATTCTGAAGAATGTAAAAGGAATCAGTTTCATCGAACTGAACAAAAAAGACATAGTCCGTCACAAGCTCGTGACACAGATAGTCGAAGCATACGAGAAATTTGAAAAAGAGAATCATTCATCTAAATAAAGAAAAAATGAGCAAAGCTTTAACAAAAACAGATTATCACTTTCCGGGACAGAAAAGTGTGTACCATGGTAAAGTTCGTGATGTTTACAACATCGGTGATGAAAAGTTAGTAATGGTTGCTACCGACCGTATCTCGGCATTCGACGTTGTTCTGCCGGAAGGAATTCCATACAAAGGACAGATGCTGAACCAGATCGCAGCCAAATTCCTGGATGCAACTACTGACATTTGTCCGAACTGGAAACTGGCTACTCCCGACCCGATGGTTACTGTCGGCGTAATGTGCCAGGGATTCCCGGTAGAAATGATTGTTCGCGGATACCTCTGCGGAAGTGCATGGCGTGCTTATAAAAGCGGCGTTCGCGAAATCTGCGGTGTCCGTCTGCCCGAAGGTATGCGTGAAAACGAAAAGTTCCCTCACCCCATTATCACTCCGACCACTAAAGCCGAAATGGGTATGCACGATGAGGATATCTCCAAAGAAGAAATCCTGGCTAAGGGACTCGCTACTCCGGAAGAATATGAAACGCTGGAAAAATACACTCTGGCATTGTTTGAACGCGGAACACAAATGGCTGCAGAACGTGGCCTGATTCTGGTAGATACCAAGTATGAATTCGGTAAGCACAATGGAGAAATCTACCTCATGGACGAAATCCATACACCGGACTCAAGCCGTTACTTCTATCTGGAAGGCTATCAGGAACGCTTCGAAAAAGAAGAACCTCAGAAACAGCTGTCCAAAGAGTTCGTACGTGAATGGTTGATGGCCAACGGATTCCAGGGAAAAGAAGGACAGCAGGTTCCTGAAATGACTCCGGAAATCGTTTCTTCCATCAGCGACAGATACATTGAACTGTATGAGCATATCACAGGCGAAACCTTTGTGAAAGCTGACACAGCAAACATCGCTGAACGCATCGAAAAGAATGTAACAGACTATTTGACTAAATAAATAAGCCAAGACAAGGATGAGACCCGGGAATCACTTTCCCGGCCTCATCCTTCTTTTTCCAATTGTTCCATCACAATGAATTATCCCCAAGAAGAAATAAAGCCTTACGACGGAAACGAAAGCAAAGCTGAACAGGTAGAAAAAATGTTCAACAACATCGCTCCTGCCTACGACAAACTCAACCATGCCCTTTCATGGAACATCGACAAGAGCTGGCGCAAGAAAGCCATTGCCCTGCTCAAGCCCTTCGCACCACAGCATATCATGGACGTCGCCACAGGAACCGGAGATTTCGCCATACAGGCTTGCCGGACGCTACAGCCAGAAGAACTGATCGGCACGGATATTTCGGAAGGAATGATGAAAGTGGGACGCGAGAAAGTGAAACGAGAAGGACTGGAGAAAAGCATCTCTTTTCAGAGGGAAGACTGCACGAAACTCTCATTCCCCGAAAACCGCTTTGATGCCATAACCGTAGCTTTCGGCATCCGAAACTTCGAAGATCTCGACCGGGGACTGCAGGAAATGTACCGCGTCCTGACGCCGGGAGGGCATCTGGTCATTCTGGAACTTTCTGAACCGGACTACTTCCCGATGAAACAGCTTTATGCCGTCTATTCCAAAGCCGTCATCCCGACATTGGGTAAATTGTTATCCAAAGACCGGAGTGCATATACCTATTTGCCCCAATCCATCAAGGCTTTCCCGCAAGGAGAAGTCATGCAGAAGATCATCCGCAAAGCAGGTTTCAGCCAGGTGTCTTTCAAACGACTCACACTGGGTATCTGTACCCTTTATTTCGCAACAAAATAAAAAATCTTATTATGAAAAAATTCGGTTTAATCGGTTTTCCGCTCGGACATTCGTTTTCCAAGAACTTTTTCAACGAAAAGTTTCATTCTGAAAACATTGACGCAGAATATGTCAATTTTGAAATCCCTACCATTGAAGACTTTCCCAAAGTACTGGCAGCCAACCCGAATCTGGCAGGACTGAATGTCACCATTCCTTATAAGGAGAAGGTCATTCCTTACCTGGACGAACTGGACAAGGATGCTGAAGCCATCGGAGCGGTTAACGTGATTAAACTGGTTCAGACAAAAGGCAAGCGGAAACTGATCGGCTATAATTCCGATCTTCTCGGCTTCACCCAATCCATCGAACCGCTGCTGGAACCGTTTCATAAGAAAGCGCTGATCCTGGGAACCGGAGGAGCGTCGAAAGCCATCAATCACGGGCTTCAACAACTGGGACTGAAAACGCTGTTTGTTTCACGAAGCCGCCACGATGCCAATACAGTAACCTACGAAGAACTGACTCCGGAAATCATGGCAGAATATAAGGTCTGTCTCTTATACACATCTGACGCTGCCGACGACTAGTCGAGTG